>Ga0315286_10000098_pt1 | contig 59002 bp, 53 predicted proteins | sample YL17G10_0_MG_FD_205038 | JGI IMG/M metagenome (GOLD analysis project Ga0315286, IMG submission 205038) | Sediment microbial communities from Yellowstone Lake, YNP, Wyoming, USA - YL17G10_0 | ecosystem: Environmental > Aquatic > Freshwater > Lake > Sediment | place: USA: Wyoming | collected...
AAACATCTACTAATCCATCTCCATTTACATCCGCTAACCTTACTCTTTCCCCCTGAGCAAGACAACCTTTATTTTCACCACCACCACAATTGGGTATCATCCAAGTAGTATCTTGTTCCCACCCAGTACCATTATTAATCCAAACTTCCTGATCTTCAGAATATGCAGTAAAACTTGCGTATAAAACATCTACTAATCCATCTCCATTTACATCCGCTAACCTTACTCTTTCCCCCTGAGCAAGACAACCTTTATTTTCACCACCACCACAATTGGGTATCATCCAAGAACTATCTTCCACCCATCCCCTTTCCATTTTTTTATATTTGAAGTTTATCGGAGGAAAATAAGTTAAATCATCTTTTCCATAGAGGGTGATATTTGAGATATAACTTATAGAAGTAAGATTTTCAGGGGAAGAATATCCTATAGAGTATCTTTTTACTAAAGCGCCATTAACAGAAGCTGTTATTTCTTTTAATCTTCTAGAATAAACAACTTTATTCCCCTGTTCATATGCTATCCATTTATCTGGCCTATCTGAATCTTCTAAAATAAATTCAATACTTCTAGTTCGATCATTATTATACTCTATTTTGTGGGGGTAAACTGTTCCCACATCATTTGGATTTGGATCTTCTTTATAAGTATAGTAAATAGAATTTCCATAAGTATCGTTAATCAAATCTAAACTCCATCTTACAGTATAATCATATAAATTAGAAACTAATTCTGAATCATTATTAAAACCAAATCTATACTGAGTTCCATCTCTTGTTTTTAATATCCAGTATTTATCATTTGTATTATTCCCTCCCGATACATTTTGTATATTAAAATAAGATTCTATTTCGGTATGAAACCTGCTTTCGTTAGATACATAAGTAAGATCATAAAAAAATTCGTCTAAAACTAATTCAAATTTATCATCAGATGCGTCTGCGAATGTGTAGTTCACATCACGTTGGATATAGCTTTGAGAAATGTCCCACCCTGCACCAATACTCTTCGGTCTGTATCCCGTGGTAGTATGACTGTTATAAATAAGGTTAAGTTTTGGTTGCAGGTTATTTGTTCCTTGCGGGAGGCTTATTGGATAAAGTGAGTTTGCTGCTCCAGTATATAAATTCACATTAAAAACATCTGCTAATTTTAATTCTCCTGCTCTTGGTACGGCGGGGTCATAAAAGTAAGGTAAGAGCGGTTGGTCTTCTTCGGAAAATATGATTGGTGCTGTAATAACTGGTAATAAAAAATAAATTGTTAACAGTACTAAAATTCTCTTACCTCCTTTTTTTAATTTCTCCATTTTACAATATCAATTCTTTAAATTCCTACTTTTACTTAATAAATAAATTATCAAACCAGCAATTACTCCACTTATGGCTCCTCCAATTGCACCCCCTAATCCAAAAAGCATCTGTACAATAAAGTATATTAAAACCATAAGACTAATAACTATTACAATTTCTCTTGCTTTGGAATCCTTAAGTGTGGTTGGTTTTCTATTTTGCATTTTTGATACTCTTAATTTTAAGATCAATCTTCTCTGAGATTTTATTTAGATATTCTTTCGGATAAGTAATTTTCTTATAATTAGTCCTATCTTCATTTGTTTTCCTCCATTTTATAGACTCAAGAAACTTAACCCTTAACAATTCCAATCTTGTTCCAATTTCTGAAATCAAATCTTCATAATATTCATCTAAATGGTTCCTTAGAATCTGTGTTGTAATCCATTTATCAAATTTCTCAGTAGAAATCTTTTTATCAATAAGAAGAATGATTTTCTCTTTCAATCTTTTTAAATCTTTTATTAAGGTCTCCATCTGATAATTTTCCCCGTATTTGAATTCTTTTTGGTTCTTTCTTTTATTTCTTTATACTCTTCTACATTTTTATATATTAGGTTTTTATATTTCTTCATTTTGTTATCAAAAACTATTACTTCAAATTTAAAATCGCTCTTTTTACTCTGGTTAATTATGTCTTTAAATATCGGAAGTAAATCTTCGTAGCACTTCAACTGTTTAATATCTTTAATAAATATCACTATTTTCTTCCCTTTTGTCCAAATTTCATCATAAAAACAATCATGGACAGAATCAATTGAATGTCCACAATAAGAGGGGAGGTTTAATTGATCGAAAATTTTTCTTACCTTCACTAATTTGGTTAAGCTTTTAAGAGAAATTGGATGCCCCATTTGTTTAGCTTTTTTAAATACAGATAAAATCTCCCCCCTATTTATTTTTACTTTATCTATACTTGTTTTATTTATTTCAATAATATCAAATCTGTTTAAATCATACTCTTCTTTCAATTTATAGTAATCTGCTTTTTTTTTGTATCTTATCATTTTGTTAAGTCAGTAATTATTTTTTTAAAGGATTCATAATGATCATCAGTATGATACATTTCTCCTGCCTTACCAGTAATTATTCTTTCTCGGCTGGATTTTCCAATATCTGCAATATAATGAGATGTATAATAATTTGGATCTTTTTTATAAGGTAAAAACCCGGGGCCTTTATTGTAATAAGGGTGTGGGCCCAAAGATCCCGTTTTACCTTGCTGAATTTGATTAATAGTATTTTGAATATTAGGAGAAAGACTTTTATAACCTATACTTGATGATCCTCTCAAAGAACTAATTCCTGCTCCAACACCCCCCACAACGAGTCCTAAAACACCCCCAGTTAATCCACCATAACCTACGGCTTCTGCATGTGCAACAGGGTCAGCTAATCTTCCGATATCATTATTCAAGACACTAGAAGTAATTAATCCGGCTTCTCCTCCCCAAACTCCTCCAAATGTTCCAGCACCACCCGCCGCAAGGACAGAACCCCCCATTGTAGTAGGAGCTAAACCTGCATAAGCCAGCCCCCCGGTCAAACCAGCAACTCCTCCCGCTATTCCCCAATTTCCAGCGGTGATTCCTACTTGAAGTAAATTTATTGAGCCTGTATTTTGATATTGCGTCCATGCAGAATACATAGCCCCCGTAGCATATCCAATTACATAACCTGCAGCACCACTAACAAGAGTTGGGCTCTCCCCACTCGGGTCAGTATATTTATAAGGATTATTTTTAGCATAACTATACCTATTTAATTGTTGAGGATCATAAATATTGGAGAGAACATTATCTGGCTGTATAAAATGCTTAAAAAAAGGATCATAATATCTTGCCCCATAATAATACAATCCTGTGTCTGTATCTTTTTCCTTGCTTGTATATCCATACCGGCTTTCTTCTCCGCCCTCAATAATTTCTCCGTATGGAAGATAAGATGTTTCTTCAACAACATCACCTGATTCATTTGTGATGAGAGTTGTGCTTCCAAGCTGGTCTGGATGATAATATCTCATTTCTCCATCAGGAGTTTTTTCTCCAACTAAATTGGTTTCATCATAATAATATGTAAAATTATAAATTCCAGAATCATTTCTTACTTGAACAAAATTTTCATTTATATAATAAGTTGTTTGATTTGTTTCGTCTAAATTAAATTCAATTTTCTTGATTCTATTTCCTTGATCATCATAAGAATATTCTGCGATAATTCTGCCAGTTTCATTATCTTCTCTTATTCTTTTTAGCTGATTAAATTCATTATATTCTCTATACTTTCCATCACCAGTAATTAAATTTCCATTCCCATCATATGTTAAATTATATTCAGCTGTTGCTTTAGCAAAAGAAATAGTGCTAAGAATAAGAACTAATGTTAAAAATACAACAACTACTCTTTTTTTCATTTTTCCTTTTTGTGCAATTGTTTGTTGGGCATTATTAATGATTTAAAGTTTTCACGGTATTTTGTAATGTGTTTTTCTGCTTTTTTCTTTTTATATACTTTTTTTAACATGATGATGAAAATTAAAAATAAAATGATTATCATTAATACTACAATTAAGATGTTTTTAATTTTATCTGTTTTATCTGCTTTTAAATCTCCTGTCATGGCTGTTATTTCTTTGTCTTCATCCCCCGTACCCTCGGTAGCCCTACCAGTTATTGGGGCTTGTGAAATTTTTTCATTAATTGTTTGAATTGTAAGTGTAGCGTTGTTGTAAGCAATTGAATTAAGTTTGATGTATAAATCATAATAGTCAGGAGAAGTTAAATTTAGTTTAGCACTTTGTCCTATTCCTAAAGTTAATTTTATTGGTTCGCTTAAAATAGTTAATTTAACAAAATTATCTCCTATTTTGTCTACTGTTAATGTATGCTGGATAGATTCTCTATCAAAAAATACAAATTTAATCTTGTCATATTCTTTTAGCCCTTGGGTGTAGCCAGAAGCAGCTTGTTTTGCTGTTAAATTATACACTGCCGCGCTTATTGTACTTGCCCCGCCCCCTCCCCCCGGGCTTACTGGAGTCTCAGGAGTGGAAGTGGTAAAACTAAAACTTCCATTTGTTGCACAATTTACAGCAGGGTCGCAGACACTGATATTATAATAATAAACTGTTGAACTGCTTAAACCTGAGAGTGTAGTAGAATGGCTTGTTGTTAAACTGCTGCTTGAACTTGAACTTCCTAAACTTTCTGAAGTTCCGTACTCTATGCTTGAATTTGTATTTTCATTTGTTGTCCAGGTTATTGTAGCAGAAGTTGTTGAAACCGAACTTCCAACACCAGAGATTATTGGACTGCTCGCATCGTAAGTTATTGTATAATTCTCATTTGCAGAAGATTCTGTTTCATTATTATATGCGATGCAGTTCCATAAATACGCATTTTCTTCTGTAAAATTATACTGGAAGATTGTGGAATTTGAATTTCCAGAGATATATAGATAGTAACTATCCATTAAATCTGTTGAGTTCCATATAAAAAAACTAATATTTACAATCTCATAAATACTGGCTGTTTGTGAAGAACAAGTAAAGTCTGTTTGGTTTTGATTTGTGAAAGTATTGTTTGCAGGAGAAGATAATGTAACACTTATATTCCCAACGTATAAACTAAAATTAGAATCAGCATAAGCACCATTTCCGCCTTTATCATAAGCAATGCAGTTCCATTCATAACTCCCCTCACTTAAACTAACATTAAACTCAAATTCAGAAAAATCCCCAGAAGTTTCATTGCTTGAATTATAATAAATCTCCCCAAGATTATTCCAGATTTCAAATGTCATGTTTTGTAATTGCAGATTGTCTGTGATATTACAGGAAAAAGTTTGGTTAGTGTCTCCGCTTATTGTATTATTTGACGGAGAAATTAAACCCACATTTGGAGCTGAAGAATCAAGAGAATAAATTGCAGTTAAGCTGTCAATTCTTGAGAAATTTAATTCAGAAGAAGAATCATAGATTATTTTCCCAGTCGAGTTTAAAGAACTTTCAATTTCAGCAGGACTCGCCACCCTTCCTCTGTCCAGCTTGAAAAACTGGCTTATAAGCGCAAAAACTCCTGCAACATGCGGAGTTGCCATTGAAGTTCCTGAGCAAATCATATAGCTTCCAGAACATGAACAACCATTTAAACACTTGCTTGAAGTTGAATTTATGCTGTAGCCGGGAGCAATTAAGTCAGTCAAGCTGTTTCTGTTGTAATCCAATGTTAAGTCGTCTTTTCTTATAGAGCCGACAGCAGTTGAGTTTGTTATGCAGGCTGGAGAAGAAATTTGTGTTGTACTGCCGTCATTTCCAGTTGCTACTATCACTGAAATATTATTTGCTGTTGCATTATTTATCGCTTTTGTCCAAGTTGAAGAAAAAGTAGAGTCGCAATAATTGCTATACAATGTGTCAGTTCCCAAACTCATTGAAATAACAGAAATATTATGAATCTCTTTATTTTCAACACACCAATAAATTGCATTACTTACATCCAACTCTGCACTATCTGAACCTGTTCCTCCAGAGTTCAGAACCTTCACTCCAATTAAACCAGTATCTATAGCCACGCCATTTATTCCGCCATTTGCAGCAGCGATTCCTGCAACATGAGTTCCATGCCCGTTGTCATCCCCTACAGAGCAGTTTTCAACACAATTTTTATTAAAACAATCAATAATACATGTCTTGTTCTTGCCTGTCAAATCAGGATGTGAAAAATCCATTCCAGTGTCTATAATGCAGATAGTTTCGTCAATTCCAGTAACATTAACTCCAGAAATCTGAATAGGCCAGACTTCGCTTGCATTAACAATGGGGACAGAATCCTGCAGAAAAGCTTTAACCTGATGGGAATAGGAAATCTCCGCAATATTTGAATTTTTTGTTAATTCTATTAATTCTTGTTCTGAAATTCTTACAGAAATTAGATCTTTATACTTTCTTGCATTTTTATTTTTTAATTCCCCAATAATATCGTTTATGGCTTCTTCAATAGATTTTACCCCAAGAATCCCCTCTTCTTCTTTAACCCTTATAATAACTGGAATCTCCTCTTTTTTTTCTTTGTCTAATTTTTTGATTTTTTCATAAACCTCTCCGCTGACTTTGTCTTTATTATTTTGAGCAGAGCTGACAAAAAATAAACTAATTATTAAAACTATCATTATTAATAAACTGCAATTTATAAATTTCATTTTACACACCAAGATTTTATTCTTTAGGAACAACTTCACACCCCCCGTCAACGCATCCGCACTCCCCTGCCCCGCAGTCCAGCGGCCCAGAACAAACCATGCTGCATATAACCCCTCTGCAAATAGAAGCTTCTTCTGCAGGAACACAAGATTCAGGATGACAGCATGTCGCAGGAATGCAGTCCTCATTTTTCAAGCACTGTTTTCCTTCTCCCAAATTTTCATTTTGGCTTTTAATGTAGAGAATTAAACAAATCAAAATTATAATCAACACAATAATCACCCAAAATAGTTTTTTATTATGTTGAATTCTAATCCTATCAATACCTCTTTTTTTCTCTAATTTCATGTAGATAGTACTCTTTTAATGTTAAAAAAGCTTTCTCTTCTCTCAAGAAACTTTCTACATAACATCTTCTCTCACAACATATTTAAACCCAAATTGAATTAAATAGTTATAAAAAGAGGCAGAATAAGTATAACATGAGAATTTATACAGTAGGTGGTTTTAACGAAGTAGGAAAAAATATGACTGTAGTTGAAACATCAGGAGATGTTTTTATCTTTGATATGGGCCTTTTCTTGCCGCCGATAGTTGAATTAGAAGAAAAAGAGAGAAATAAAAAGTATACTGAAAAAAGGTTAAGAGGATTGGGGGCAGTTCCAGAAGATACTCTTTTAGACAAACTTGGTTTAAGAAATAAAGTAAGGGCTATTTTTCTCGGGCATGCGCATCTCGATCATATAGGGGCTGTTCTTTATCTTGCTTATAGATACAACGCAGATATTTATGGAACTCCATTTACAATAGAAGTTTTAAAAATAATGTTGAGAGACGAGGCAATAATCTTAAGAAATAAATTAAAAATTATCCAGCCAAACTCCTCCTGCATTATTCACGGGAAAAACAAAAAATACCAGGTAGATTTTATAAATATAACCCATTCTACGCCACAAACTTCTATGATTTGCCTGCATACTAATGAAGGGAATGTTTTGTATGCCAATGACTTTAAATTTGACAATTCTCCGATACTTGGAAAAAAACCAAATTACGCAAAGTTAAAAGAAGTAGCAAAAGAAGGCGTTAAAGCATTAGTTGTTGATTCTCTCTATTCAGGTTCAGAAAGAAAAACACCAAGCGAAAAAATTGCCAGAGGTTTGTTGGAAGATGTTATGTTGACAACCAATAATGAAAATTCAGGAATTATCGTTACGACTTTTTCTTCGCATATTGCAAGATTAAAAAGCATTGTAGAGTTTGGGAAACAGCTTAACCGGGAAATTGTTTTTGTAGGAAGAAGTTTGTGTAAGTATGTTTCTGCCGCAAAAAGTGCAGATGTTTGTCCATTTTATAGGGATATAATCCTTTTAAGCTATAGAAAACAAGTAGAATCTTTTCTAAAAAAAGTAAATAAAAACAGAACACATTATTTAGTTGTATGCACGGGCCACCAAGGAGAACCAGGAAGTATTTTAGACAGGATGTCAAAAAATGAGCTTCCATTTTCATTCAGAAGCCAAGACCACATAATCTTTTCTTCTTCAGTTATCCCGACACCAATTTCAGTCAGCAATAGAAGCCAATTAGAAAAAAGATTGAGAAGAAGCGGGGTCAGGATTTTTAGCGACGTGCATACAAGCGGGCATGCAGGCCGAGAAGATTTAAGAGATTTTATACAGATGATTCAAGCAGAGCACATAATTCCAGCTCACGGGGATTTAAGCAAATTAACGCCCATGGCAGAATTAGCAGAGGAAATGGGATATAGGCTTGGAAAAGATGTTCATATAATGCAGGATACCCAGGAGTTAATGGTATAACAAATAAATTTAAATAAGCATTTTGCTTATGAATTATTATAAAAGATGGTGAGAGAAGATATTGTTGCAGGCTTAAGGAATGCATTAGAAAGGGGGTATTCTCTTCAAATTGCAAAACAGAGTTTTATTTCTGCAGGCTATTCTGAAATGGAAGTTGAAGATGCTGCGAGATATGTAAGTACTGGAGTTTTATCATCGACGCAAGATCGAATGTCCTCTCTCGCAAACAGAACACAATCTCGACAACAATCTGAAGAATCAAACTTACAAGGTGCTTTAATCCAGCAAACAACAGGCCAGCAACCACAACAACTCCAAGAGCAAGGTTCATCTCAACAAGTACAGCCAGTCCAAGAATCCTACCCAACCCAACAACTCGAACAGAATCTCTCCGCTTCTAATCCCATTGTTAAGCCTAAAAGGCAAATAAACTGGAAATTGGTGCTTCTTATCTCAGTTTTAGCGATTCTTGTTATAATACTCATCTTAACTCTAGTTTTTAGGGGACAGATAGTTAATCTCTTTTCTTAAAATGTACCTTCCGTCAGAAGACTCTTATCTTTTATCAGAAACTTTAAAAAAATATTTAAAAAACAAAAATAAGAAAATTAAAATTCTGGATATGGGTTCTGGCTCCGGAGTACAGGCAGAAACCTGCAGAGAACTTGGATTTAACAATATAATTGTAGCAGATATCGATGAATCTGCTATCAACTTCCTAAAGAAAAAGAAGTTCAAAGTTATTAAATCAAATTTGTTCTCAGATTTAAAGAAAGAAAAGTTTTCTTTGATTATTTTCAATCCGCCCTATCTTCCAGAAGATAAATATGACAAAAAGAAAGACACAACAGGCGGGAAAAAAGGCTACGAAACAATAATTAAGTTCTTAAAACAAGCAAAAAAGCATTTAGAAACAGATGGAGAAATCTTGCTTCTTTTTTCTTCGCTCTCGTCCCCAGGCATAATAAAAGAACAGGCTAAAAAACTAAGCTATAAAATAACAAAACTATCAAGCAAAAAGCTATTTTTTGAGGAGCTTCATGTGTATTTATTGTCTAGAGTATAATTAATTTTATATAAGCTAGAGCTTTCTGTCTTTTTAGAAGGAGAAGTAAAATGAGGTTTGCGCATATTGCTGATTGCCATTTAGGAAGCTGGAGACAGCCAGAGCTTCAGGAGCTTAATCTAGAAAGCTTCAAGAAAGCAGTTGAAATTTGCATAGAAGAAAAAGTAGATTTTATTTTGTTTTCAGGCGACTTGTTTGATTCTGCTTATCCCCCAATAGAAATTTTGAAAGAAACCTTTTCAGAATTCAGGAAATTAAAAGAAGTGAAAATAAAATGTTATATAATTGCAGGCAGCCATGATTACTCTGTTTCTGGTAAGACATTTTTAGATGTTTTGGAAAAAGCAGGTTTTTGTGAAATTTGCAAATTCAAGGAGCAGGAATCAGGAATCTTATTAAAGCCTTGCAATCACGAAGGGATTTCTATTTATGGCTACCCTGGAAAAAAATCCGGCTTGGAAGTGGATGATTTAAGAAGAATTTCCCTAGAGCCGACAAATAACTTTAAGATTTTAATGCTCCACACAACAATGGCATCTGCAAAAGGAAATCTTCCAATAGATTCAATTTCAATTGAGGAATTGCCAAAAGCAGACTACTACGCTCTCGGCCATTTACATTTAATACACGAGAATAAAATAAAAGATAATAACTATTTAATTTACCCGGGCCCCATTTTCCCTAACAACTTTCAAGAGTTAGAAGAATTAAGGGGGGGAAGTTTCTATATTATAGATGTTAATGGCTATGTAAAGCTGACAAAAAAAGAACTAAAGCTTAGAGAAGTTCTTGCAATTGAATTAGAGATAGAAAATGCCTTGACAGCAACCGACAAAATTTTAAAAGAGCTGGAAAATCAAAATTTAAGCAATAAAATTGTTTTGTTGAAATTAAAAGGCACAATAAAACAAGGAAAAATAGCAGACATAAAATTTCAGGAAATACAGAATAAAGCCAGAGAAAAAAATATCTACTCCTTGCTTAAAAACACTTCTCAATTAAAAACAGAAGAGTCAGAGATTGAGATTGAAGTAAGCGATATAGACAAAGTGGAAGATATGATGATTGAAAGTTTTATTAAAGAGAATGTTTCTGAATTTAACAAATTTCTCCCCCAGCTGATAAACTCTCTTAATTTAGAAAAACAAGAAGATGAAAAAAGCATGATTTTCGAATCCCGCCTGCTTGCCGAAATAAATAAAATTTTAAATTTAGCATGCTGATAAAAAAAATAAAACTCGAGAACATAAGAAGTTACGAAAATGCTGAAATAGATTTTCCGAAGGGCTCCATTCTTCTTTCAGGAGACATCGGAACAGGCAAAACTTCTGTTCTTCTCGCGTTGGAGTTTGCTTTATTTGGCTTGCAGCCAACCCAGCGCGGCTCTTCTCTGCTAAAAAACGGAAAACGCGAAGGAAAAGTGGTTCTTGAATTGGAAATAGATGGCAGGAATATTGTTATAGAAAGAACTTTAAAAAAAGAAGGAAAATCAATAAGTCAAGATTACGCTTCCATAACAATAGACAATGAAAAATTTGAAAGTTCTGTCACAGAAATTAAAAATAGAGTTCTTAAACTTCTAAACTACCCATTTGAGTTTGTTAAAAAAACTAATCTGCTTTACAAATTCACTGTCTACACCCCCCAAGAAGAAATGAAGCAGATAATTTTAGAAACAGCTGAAACACGCCTTAACACTTTGCGTCATATTTTTGGAATTGACAAATACAAGAGAATAGAAGAAAATGCAACTCTATTCACAAGCAAACTTAGAGAAGAAATAAGAAATAAAGAAGGGAGGCTGGCAGATGTAGACGAAATTAATAAAAATTTAGAAGGGAAAAAAGACAAAGCCATTTCATTGGGCAAAAGTAAGGAAAAAGAAAATATAGTCTTGCAGGAAAAAGTAGAGCAAAGGAAAAAATTAGAGCAAGAGGCAGAAGAGCTGGAGAAAAAAATAAAAGAAAAAGAATCTCTTGAGAATGAAAAAGAAAAATCATCTTTTGTTCTGGCAAATAAAAAAGAATCTTCTTTCGAACTGAAAATGCAGATAGAGAAAATAAAAAAGGAGATAGAAGAAGGAAAAAAACTTGTTTTTGACGAAAAAAAACTCCAGGAAATTCAAGGCGGGATAACAAAGAGCAAAGAGCAGGAAAAATCTTTCCAAGAGCAGATTATTAATTCCTCCAGCAAATTAAATTCCTTAACAGAAAGGAAAAGAGAAGCAGAACAGCTTCACGAGAAAATAAGCAGATTAAAAATCTGTCCAACTTGCCTGCAGGAAGTTAACGAGGCTTATAAAAATAATATTTTCCAGAAAATAGATTTTGAGCTGAAAGATATAGCAAAAAACACGCAAGAAATACAAAATCAAAAATTCCCGCTTATTCAGAATTTAGAAAGTTTAAGAAAACAGATTTCAGAGCTTGAACAAAAAAAGTCAGAAGAGGAAATTAAGAGAATAAGGCTTGAAAATACAAAAGAAAAAGAAAAAAATGTTGAGGAGTTAGAAAAAAAGAGAAAACAAGCAGATTACGATGTAGATTTAATGTCCAAGCACATAAAATCTTTAGAAGAAAGCATGGCGCAGTTCGCAAAGTTCTCTTCTTTGTTTGAAGAAAAGGAAAAAGAGCTTGAACAAGAAAAAAAGAAAGAGAGAGAGCAGGAAATTAAACTGGCTGGAATAAGCAAGGAGATTTATTTGTTGCAGGAGCAAATTTTAGGTATAGAGAAGCAGATTCAAGAAAAACAAGAGCTGAAAAAGAGAGTAGATTATCTAAGAGGATTAGAAGCCTGGCTTTCTAATAAATTTCTTAGCATGATTTTATCTACAGAAAAGAACGTAATGCTAAAATTGCGCGAGGAATTTTCAAAATTATTTTCAGAATGGTTTTCTGTTCTTGTTCCAGAATCCCTTTCAGTCAGGTTAGACGAAGAATTTTCTCCAATAATAGAACAGCAGGATTATGAGCTTTCCTATAATTATTTGTCAGGAGGCGAAAGAACAGCAGTCGCTCTTGCTTACAGGCTTGCTTTAAACCAAGTTATAAACTCCCTGCTTAGCAAGATAAAAACCCGCGATTTAATCATTTTGGATGAGCCGACAGATGGATTTTCAGAAACCCAGCTTGACAAAATGCGTGATGTTTTATCACAGCTGAAAGTACAGCAGTTGATTCTTGTAAGCCATGAAGCTAAAATAGAGAGTTTTGTTGAAAACATAATCAAGTTCAAAAAAGAAGCTGGGATTACAAAAGTTGAGGCTTAAAAGAGAAAAATCCAAATTTTATCTTAAGCTCTCTTCAATCACCCCCTTTTCTTCTTCTGTTATGCTATAAAGCTTGTAGATTCCCCCATCAATTTCATAATTTACTTATTATTGCATAAAGTAATAGTCCCCCCATTATAATTATTGCTCCCCACATTAACCAATAGAATATTTTTTTGTTTTCTTTTTCATTTCCTTAGTTTCCTTTTGAAAGCCTCTTTTATTTTTTCTTTGTTAATAGACTTAACTAACTTATCTGCACTTATTTTTTTATTACCCACAGCCACTAGAGTCAGCTTTGTTTCTTTTACTTCCTGATTTATTTTAGCCCCAACAATAATCTGGCAATCATAGCCAACCTTATCTGTTATTTTTGTTGCAAGGTCGCTGAAATCTTTTAGTTTTATATTAGGCCTGCATTCATATAAAAGCATAACTCTTTTGCAATCTATTTTTTTAAGGTTTTCTAATGCCTTTTCTTCCTTTCCAGAATAAATAAAGATTTCCCCCTTGCTGTCGAATATCTCTTTTAGCTCATCTAAATCTAAATTAATTAAGCTAGGTTTAATAATCATACTTAATATTTCTTGAACAACATTTTTAGGTACTTTTTTAAGCTTGGGGTTTAAATTGTATATTTTTCTTTTAAATTCTTCTATGAAGTTTTTCTTAAAAATAACCACTGAAGCCTTTTTTCCTTCATGCTGTTTGGGCAAAATTATATGGCTACTAGTGCCAAAGGGCGCCACCTCTTTTTCAATAATCTCCTCTACACTAGCATCGGTAAATTCTACCATGCATATATATAATTATATACATTTATAAACTTTGCGGTACTCCTACTCTGTTAACTAAGAGCCTGTTTATAACTTAAAAAAATATAATTTTATCTCCTTTTTCGGCTTTGCCCGATAAGTAGCTTCTGCCTGAAAAGTGTCAACTTAACTAACTTTTTTAAAAGACTTATTTAGGTGATTTGAATCATAATCAAAATCTCTTAGTAATCTTACCATAAAATCTTGTTCAAATTTTCTCTGCTTTTCTTCATATTCTTTAATATCTTTAAGATTCTTCATAGTTTGGTTTCCTTCCATAGTTGTTCTGTCCAGCGGGCAATCAAGTTCTTTTATTATTCTCAAAGGGCAATCTTTTAATAAACAATAAACTTTTAGGTATACATTAATAACTTTTTGAGATTGTCCTATACTTATGTTTGTTTTCTCTGCTAATTCTCTTATTTCTCTCCGTATATCTAAATTTTTTATAACTTGATTATCAACTAAGCTTCTTAATCTTCTAATAGACTCTAATAACAAATGCTTATAATTATCAACATTAATTTTTTTATTGTCTTTTTGAATGGAAGAAGAAATAGAACGATTAACTTGTGTTCCTCTATAAAATAAGTCTACAAGCGTATCTTTTAAATTTTCTTTCATATCTTCTATTTTTTTATTAATTTCTTCTTCATTCATTTTAACTTCTTTTTTTCTATATTCATAAGAATTTTGTTGTTTAAAAATATATTTATTATTTGAGGCTCTCCTCAATTATTTTCTTTTCTTCTTCTGCTTTCGCAGTTTCTTTATCCATAACTCTCTTAAGAGACACACTTATTTAAATCCTACTTTTAACTCTGCCCATCAACTGGCAAATCCCAAAACACCAAATCCCCAAAAAGCCAAAAGATTTATAAACCCAACCCGGCATATATTATTAATAACTTCTTAAGAGGTTGATTCTGTATATAAAAAATGGACGAAGAATTGAAAAAAAATATTCTTAGAACTGGAACAAGTTTAGTTGGAATAGTTTGCAAAGACGGAATTGTTTTAGCTGCAGAAAGGCAGGGCACAATCGGGGACATAGTTTTCAGTAAAAATGAGAGAAAAATAGTAAAAATTAATGATTATCTTTTATGCACTGGAACCGGAAACGCTTCTGACATTGAAATGTTAAGAAAGCTTATAGCAGCAGAGCTTCGATTAAAAGAGCTAAGAAGCAAGCAAAGGCCATTAGTTAAAGAAGGTGCGAATCTTATTGGAACAATAGCTTATAATAATATTCGACAAATGTCAATGATTCCTTTTATTGCAGGAACTTTGATAGCAGGCTTTAATGAAGATGGAAACTATGAATTGTACTCTATTGAGCCGGCAGGGGCAGTGACTAAAGTAAAAGATTATGATGCCAACTTGTCAGGGGGAATGCCGTTTATATTGGGCCTTTTAGAAAGAAGATATAACAAAAATATCACACTTAAAGAGGGTGTAGAATTGGCTGTAGAATGTATAAAATCTGCTACGCAGAGGCACATTGGCTCTGGTTTTGGGATAGATGTGTGGACTGTTACAGGCCAAGAAATCATCCAAGTTGTTGACCAAGAGATTAAGTCAACTTATGTTTAAAAGTAACGAAATAAGAGTTTTTATAAAAATGGCAGATATTCTAAAAAATATACAATCAGACTTGCCGAAGTGCATTAGCTCTGCTAATTTTGAAGGTGCAAACATAGTTCTTTATACAGATGATGCTGCTTTTTTTAATGAAGGCGAAAAACAGATTAAAGAAGTTGTGAACAAAATTAAAAAAAGAATAGAATTAAGGGCAGACTCAAAGATTTTAATGCCTACAGAAGAAGCTGAAAAACAAATAAGAGGGATAATACCAACCGAAGCTGAATTAACTAATATAATCTTTGATATTCAAAGAAGCGTGGTGGTTATAGAAGCAAAAAAGCCCGGGATGGTTATTGGAAAAGGGGGGAGTGTTCTGCAGGAGATTAAGAAAAAAATATTATGGACGCCCCAAGTGCAAAGATCCCCGGCAATTCCAAGCAAGATAACAGAAAATATCCGGGCAGTTTTATACGAGAATAATAATTACAGGAAAAAGTTTTTAAATTCTATTGGAAAAAAGATTTATAGAGAATGGAATCCAGAGAAAATAGAAGAATGGATAAGATTGACTTTTTTAGGAGGGGGCAGGCAGGTTGGAAGAAGCTGCTTGTTGTTGCACACCCCTGTTTCAAAAATTTTAATGGATTGTGGGATTGATGTAGCTGCCCAAGACAAAAATAAGTTTCCTTACCTTAATGTTTCTGAATTTAACCTCAAAGAGATAGATGCAATAATAATAAGCCACGCCCACCTAGATCATTGCGGCCTGGTTCCTTACCTATTTAAGATGGGTTACCGAGGCCCCGTGTACATGACAGACCCGACAAGGGATATAGCTTCTTTAATAGCCTTAGATTTTATAGGGGTTGCTTATAAAAAAGCTTCTCAGCCGTTATTTTCTTCAAAAGACATCAAGGAGATGGTTAAACATAGCATCTGCCTAAATTATAATGAAGTTACTGATATAACCCCTGATGTAAGGCTGACATTATATAATGCAGGGCACGCTTTAGGAAGCGCGATGGTTCATTTAAACATCGGAAATGGTCTGCATAATATCCTTTATACAGGAGACAACAAATTTGGAAAAACAAGATTGTTAGACGCAGCAGTTGTTGATTTTCCGAGATTAGAAACAGAGATAATAGAATCAACATATGGCGGAAGAGATGACATCTTGCCGCCGAGAAAAGAAGCAGAAGACGTCCTTCTAGAAAAAATAAGAAAAACAATTGAAAACAAAGGGAAGGTTTTAATACCTGAATTAGGATTAGGAAGAGCCCAAGAAACCATGCTCATATTAGAAGACGCTTTTAAACAAAACCTGCTTCCGCAAGTTCCTGTTTATATTGACGGAATGATATGGGATATTAATGGGATACACACAGCTTATCCTGATTTTTTAGCCAGCACCATAAGAAATCTGATTTTTCAAGATAAAAACCCATTTGTTTCTGAAATATTTCAGAGAGTTGGGAGCCCTGCAGAGAGAAAACAAGTTATTGAAGGAGGGCCGTGTATTGTTCTTGCAACTTCAGGAATGTTGGTTGGCGGAGCGTCTGTTGAATATCTCAGGGAATTTGCAGGCAGCAAAAAAAACAGCATAATTTTTGTTTGCTACCAGGGTGTTGGAAGCTTGGGCAGGCAGATTCAAGAGGGTTTAAAAGAAGTTAAGATGGTAAATGAAGGCAAAGAAGAAGATGTTAAAATTAATTTAGAAGTTCATACAATTGACGGCTTAACTGCCCACTCTGGAAGAAATCAATTGTTAGCTTTTGTAAACAGAAGCAACCCAAAGCCAAAAAAAGTTATTATAAATCATGGAGAAGCTTCAAAATGTTTGGATTTAGCTTCAACAATCTATAAGTTAAATAGAATTGAAACTTGCGCTCCGCGCAATTTAGAGACAATACGAATTAGGTGAACAACATTTATAAACCAAGTTTTCTATTTATTACATATTACAAATAAAAGAGGAAAAAGAAGATGAAACATTCATGGAAAATAACTGCCATTCTTTTGGTGATGTTTTTAGTAACCCAGTTAATTGGGCTGGCCGTTATTAACTCTTACGTAAAAGAAAAGCTTCCTTATGGAATGCAGCCTCCTGAAGATATTGAACCTAAGTTTTCTTTAGTATCTATCTTGATTGCCTTTGTGATGGCAATATTCTTGGTATTATTATTAACTAAGCTAAAAGCAGCGGTTTTCTTAAGATTGTGGTTTTTTATTGTTGTTGTTATTGCAATAGGAATAACTATCCAGAGTTTTTTATCTTTCTCTGGTATCCCTTATGCAATGTACTTGGCTACACTAATTGCTTTGCCTCTAGCTTTTTTTAAAATATTCAGGCAGCAGCTCATTGTTCACAATCTAACAGAGCTGATGATATATCCAGGAATAGCAGCAGTTTTTGTTCCTATCCTGAATGTTTGGACAATAATTATTTTATTAATTGTTATTTCAATTTATGATATGTATGCTGTCTGGCATTCTAAATTTATGCAGAACATGGCGAAATTTCAGATAAATGAATTGAAATTTTTTGCAGGATTTTTCATTCCTTACATTGGCAAAAAAGATAGAGTGCAATTAAGACAGATAAAACAAAAGTATAAGAATAAATCTTCTATGGAAAAAGCAATAAAAAAGAAAAAAATAAAAGCCAACTTGGCAATTTTAGGTGGGGGAGATGTTATCTTCCCGATAATAGCAGCAGGAATATTTCTTAAAGCATTTGGATTACTTCCTGCGTTATTTGTAACACTCGGAGCAACTCTCGCCTTGCTGTCTTTATTTACATTGGCGAAAAAAGGGAAATTTTATCCTGCAATGCCTTTTTTAACAACCGGAATTTTTGTTGGGATGTTAGTTGGATGGCTGATAAGCTTAATTTAGCACGCCGCAATAAGCTAAATTCTCTCTTGACTGCAATTCCAGTTTAGCTGATTCTTCCGGATTTTGATATTTTTCTCTTAATTCAGCAATATTTTTAGCGCATTTTGGGCAGTTTTCAGCATGCACTTTTAAGCTATCAAAAAGTTCCCTTCCTTTATCCATTTTTGGGAAATCTTTTGCCAGCTTTTTTCCCATAAGATAATAGTCAATAGTCTTTTTATCAAACTTTTTAGGGTCTAGCTCTCCAGAAAAACTATTGTAAGAATGCACCTGATTTCCATACAACAAAAGCGTTTCTAAATTCTCTCCAGGGCACTCAATTTCTTTTGCCATTTTAATATTCTAAACTCTCTCCAATTTTTTTAATTAAATTTCTTCCTTCAGGTGTTATTGAAAGAGGTTTCCCGCTTCTGCGAGGAGCAATATATCCTTTTTCTCTTAATGAACATATTACATCTCTGCTAAGCTGCCCGTTATTTTCAATTCCAATCTCTTTCTTTAAATCTTTACGAGGAGTATCTTTGTCATATAACTCTATAAGCGCGCGATATTGGCGCGAGGTTAAACCTTCTCTCCTAAAAACATCTTCGATTCTTCCTGCTTCTCTAGAAACTGTACGCAAATTTTCAAAATTCATTTTACCACAAAATTCCTATTGTTATATACTTAATATCTTCAAATCTTACTTTTCCGTCAGTAACATTGTTGTTGTCTCCTTTTGTTATAAAGTAAACCCCCTCTTCATCTATTCCTTTATCAACAACTCTATGAATTATTAACTCGTCATCTTGTTCAAATGTTATAATATCTCCCACTTTTATTTGATTAGGATTTTCAGGAGCAATTCTAATCCCGTTGCTGTTCTCGTCTATAACTGGCTTCATGCTTCCTGTAGGTGCGTATCTTCCTAAACTCGCGCCCTCAATATCAATAACAATAGCATTTTCATAAATATGTATCTGCTCTTCTTTAATCCGGTCCCCAGGAGTTTCTGTCCCATCAACCAGGCTTAACCCGCCAATTCTTAATGGCTTTTCTATCTCATCATAAATTAAACTAATAGCCATACAGCTAAGAAAACCAATTAAAAATACGCTCGCAAACATTAAAAACTTGCTTGTCATTTTCTTTTCCATTTGTTAACAGACTTTGGTTAACATTATCGGCTGTAAGCTGATCTTTGCTAAAAGATTTTTAAATCTTTTCCCTACAAGTCAGATACATTTTAGATATTTAAATCTTTCTGCTTGTTCTAATTACATAGTAACAACAATACCGAAAGATTTATAAAGGGTTTTTCTCTAACTAGAGTAGTAAATCTAAACAAGATTAAGGGAAATGAAAGGCAAATTTTACAACGCATTTGTTGAAGCTGGATTCGCTAGAGAGGCAAATACGCTTTCAGAAACTCGCAAGATTAAAGGAAGAACCAGAGTTGTTCCAGCAATCGGGCATTATATTGCTGTTTTAGACAATCTAGGCATAAGCACACATATACTAGATATTCCTTATGGACAAAGGCATTCTAAAACCAGAAATGATTATAGAAGGCAAGCCCTGGGATGTGATGCATTCGCAAAAGTAGAGGATTATCTAGTTGTTCTCAAGTACTCACCCGACTCCAAAAGGGATGGTGAAAAACTTAAAAAAGTAAAAGATTTAGCAGAGAAATTAGGAATAGAGCTTCAAACAAACACAAATTCAGAACCAAAAATACCCGCGGTGGAGATAAAATGATACTAAAAACAGAGCTTGTAAAGCAGATTAAAGAGCATTTTAATTTGAATATTTACGAAACTAAAGTTTGGCTTGCTTTGCTAAGCAAGGGAATTGCTTCTGCTGGAGAAATAGCTGAATTATCTGGGGTTCCAAGAAGCAGAACTTATGATGTTCTTGAATCTCTTGAAAAAGAAGGATTTGCAATGGCGAAGTTAGGAAAGCCAGTAAAGTATATAGCAGTTAAGCCTACAACTGTGATAGAAAAATTGAAAACAAATACTTTAAGCAGGGCAAATGAGAATATTAAAACTCTTTCAGATTTAAAAGAAACAAAAGAGTATTCTGAACTTGAAGAGCTTTACAAAACCGGGATAGAGCCAGTAAGCCACACAAACTTAAGCGGCGCAATTAAAGGCAAATCAAATATTCTAAACCACTTAAAAGAATTGTTAGAAGGGGCTAAGAAAGAAGTTGTAATATGCACTTCAGTTGATGAGATTAATGAAAAATCAAGAGTATTCTCTTCATTATTCAATGTCCTTAACAGGAAAAAGATAAATACAAAAGTTGCTTTATCTGGCGACGAGCAGGAAATTAAAAAAATAAACATCAAATTTAAGATTAATGCCCAGAAACTGGATATAGACTCAAGATTTTTTGTTGCAGACAAAGAGCAAATTTTGTTTATGCTCTCACAAAATCCAAAAGACGAAGAAGAGCTGGGAGTTTGGATAAACTCTCCTTTTTTTGTAAACTCTCTCTCTTACTTATTTGAGCAAACCTGGAAAAAGTAAAAACAGAAGTCAACAAAATTAAAATGTCAAAACAAGATTCTAAAACAAGATATGCAATTAAAATAGATGTAAAAAAAGCAAATCTCGTAAGAGAAGCTTGCAGGTGTAAACCTCTTTCTTACGAAGATATGAAAACTTTAGCTCACAGAGTGGCAGAAGCAGTTAACCGCGGATCAGAAGGATATTATGACCGCGCATAAAGGTTAAGAAAAAAGCAGTAAAAAACCTTAAATAGCCTTAAAAATAGAATATAAAAGGAAAAATAAGTTAAAATGATTGCCCCACAACTATGTGATTCAGAGGAAAGTAATTCTATAGAGGATTATGAAAGACTTATTGATGAGGAAATAAAAGAGGAGATGCTCTTTGAGAGATTTTTAGAAGAAAAGGACAATACATTTGGGGCGGCCAGAAAAAAATACTCTCCAGGAAAAAATGTCAGGAGAGATTTGGCAGAAGTACTAACTTTAAAAGATACTGAACCTGAATTTAGAAAATTAATCGCTAACATCTTTAGGATGATTAAAGAAGAAGCGCATAATGGATATAGAAACTTATCTGCTGGAGAGCAAGAAAAAATATTAAGGTGTAGGTTAGACTTTATCGGAGATTTATTTAGTAATCATGATATATTCTATTCAAGAAGAAAATTAGTATATAGTTATGGCAGGGGCGAAGTTGAAAAACCCATCCCTCTTAGAAAAGATGTAACTATAAAGATTATGGGGGCATACAAACCAAAAGGATTATTTGAAGCAGAAGACTAAACTTTCTAAAATTTATCTGACTGATATTTTTGTTATATCCATTTCTTTCAAAACCCTGTCTTTTTTCAATTCATTTATTATTATTCTGATATTTTTAGGCTTTTCCCGAGCATAAGCTTTTCTTGCTTTAATATAGCAATTTTTATGTTTCTTCTTGAATTTCACTAAGTTTTCAATTTTATTTATCGGAGGGCCTTCAACAATAATCGCTTTTTTCTGTTCCAAAACAAAATACATTTTCCCAATACTGCTGTTTTCATCATACTCAAACGCCCTGACTTTTATGTCAAAATGCCTGCTTAATTTAAAAACAAAAAACTCATAAAACTTCTTCAGTTTGCTTCCTGCGATATCCCCTTTTTGCTTGTTTGTTTTAGCTTCTATGATTATTAGTTTTTTATATCTCTTTCTCAGGTTTTTTTCAGTGTCTTGTTTTTCAAAAAATCTCTCAGATGGATTTCTCAAAAATTCTCTGCAGCTTTTTTTAAATTTCTCAAAAGTTTCTAAAGACAATGCTGCTAAAGCATTCCTTTCTTTAAACGTCGGGTCTACAAACACAATCGGGCTTTGCAATTTCGCTTCATTCAGCTCCAGCAAAACCTGTTTTTCATTTTTATAAAACTTCTTTGCGTCAATAATAATTTTGTCTTTTTCTTTCGCAGCATTGGCAAACTTCAAAAAACTGCCATAATAGCTTACAAGCAATTCAAGTGCGTAACCAGAAAATCCTTTTATATATCCCTCTGCTCCGTAGCAATTCTGGCTGAAGCAGAAACTTTTAGCCAGCATTATTTCTTCTGCCAGTTTCTTGTTTTTCTTTATTTTATTTTTAATATAATTGACATGAAAATAGCTTAAGTCAGTAACATTTCCTGCTTGTTCTGGCTTGTTTATTTTTATTGTCGGCACAATCTCAAATAAAATCCCTTTTATAGAGACTTGAAAATAATCTCTACTTCCATGGACTCTTTTCCCTTGAATTAATTTTCCAAGAATTTCAGAAATTTCATTATCTTTATATTTTCCATCAAACCTCACAAAAATATCAATGTCATACTTGCTTTTTTTAATCAGCGTTCCTTTTGCCAAGCTCCCGCCAACAAAAACCTCGGCTTTAATCTTGCCCTTTTTTATTTTCCCCTCTAAATTTTCAACAAACCTGTCAGTTTCTTTTTCCAATACTTCTTGTTCTTTAGCAGACGGCTTTATCAGATTTATTTGTTTCTTTAAAACCTCTTTTGCTTTTTTGTTCATATAACAAATATAGAAATAGATTATTTAAAGGTTTATGCAACATAAATTCGTTCTTTTTTTACGCATAACATATTTGAATTATTCTCAAATTGCTGAGGAAGAACTAAATAAACTAAACCTCTCGCAAAATCTTCTCCTGCAATCTCTACTTTCAACATTCCATCTTTAACAAGATAATCAGGGAACACCCCCCATGATTCACTTCCATCGTCGTGCCTGTAAGCCAAAACTCTTTCACCATCAAACGTTCTTTTCCCATAATCAATTAGCCCTTTAAGATAAAACTCTCTTTTATTTGCTCCAGTAATGTTTGTTGTAGGTGGTTGTTTATTTCTTTCTTTTGTTCTCTTTTCTTCTTTAGATTCTGCATCTGTTAGAAGGCACAATCCAACTAAACTTCCGATTGCTTTCAAAAAATCTCTTCTATCCATTCTATTCAGGCTTTCTAATTTTCTTTTTAACTTCGTCCATAGACACCTTAATCGTAGAAGCCAGGTCAATTATGTATTTTCCTTCTTCTATTTTGTAAATTAATGGCCGTTTTCTAGAGAATAAATTAACAATATCAATTTCAAATTTTCCTGGCCCGACAGTTCTTACTGACTCCAGATCAAGAATAACTGGGATTTCTTTTTCTTCTTCTAATCCAATCATCTCCCTGACATCTTTTTCAACTTTCTTTTTGTCAATTCCTTCTAATTCAACTATTTTTTGCTGGGACTCTTCAAGCTGCTTTTGCCTTACAAAAAAGAAAAAATGACTCCCGCATTCACATCCTTTCAGCAGCTCTGCAGCTGCATCTTCATGTATCTTCCCGCAATGGACGCATTGATTAGGCATATAATAAAGAAATAAAGAAACTATATAAATATTTGTTTCACAAATATTTAGTGTTTAAATTAATTTCTATTAACTTGTAATCTCTATTTAGTGGGATTATGCCTAATTTAAGAATTGATCGCCCCCTATTAATTAAGCAAGGCATAACTTAAAAAAGTGCATTAGAATTAACAAATATAAATTTTATCTTCTTTTAAGATAAAATAACAAATAAACAACATAAATCACCATAATCAAACCCCCGGCAACCACCATCTGCGTAATTCCAAACCCAGGAAGTTTCGCTGTTCGCGGACATGGGAAAATCACTCGTTTGTTAATGCATACTGCTGTTGTACCCGGAAGTGGAGTTCCAGTTATCTCATAAGTCACAGAAGTAGTTCCTTCCACAGAACAGCTTCCATCTGCAGTTGCACCATAATCACACCCATTGTAATAAAACAAACATTTTCCTGCATCATTTCCACCAGCCCATTTACAACTATAACTAGATGGACTATGAGGCCCAACAACACAACTTTCCCCAAAAAAATCTGAACAAGCCCTATCCGCTTCCTTGCACGGATCGTCATCACAAGTTTGTTCATTATTATAACCATAACAAGGTAATTCATCTCCTGTTTTATCTATAATATATTGGCAATTTTGGCAAGCTCCATTATCTCTATATCCTCCGCTTGCCCCGTCATCATAAGCCGGAAGTGGGCACACCCCATCATCTCCTCCGTTGCACTCCCAAGCACATGAGTAAGGAATTCCCTCATCATCATGTTCGGTGTTGCAATACTCTAAACCACCAAAATCAACACATTTTTCACTATCTATAATAGTGCAACGAGGAACTCTAAAATTAAAAGAATCAAAATTATCTGGCTCGCCATCTATGAACCCGCTTTTAGTTTCGTCTAAAGCCCCCACATGCACCCCAGATACACCCTCAATAAAATCTATAGCATATTCTAAAATATAATCCCCCGGTCCAAGATTTTCTGTGATAATTAATTCTTCTGCAGTTTTAAAACTATCTGATGTTAGAATAGAATTTTTTGTTTTTGGAGCACCAATAACAGTTCCATCTGCTGTTTTTAATGTAATTTTAGTTTTATACGGTTTTCCATTATATCCACTCAACATAATCCCTTCACTCATAAACCTGATTCCAACTTCTTGCCCGTCTGTATCACCTTCATCGACACACATAATACTAGCAATACTTTCATTTCTAAAAAGATTAAAAACATTTTGGCTTTCTTGTACATTAAGGTTAAAGTTCACATCACTTGTTTTGTAAACATATTCGTTTCCACTGTATCTCAATAAGCGCGCCGCAGCTTCTATTTCAAGATTTTTTTTAAATCTATAACCGCTCGCTGTAACCGGCCAACTTGGATAAATTGCCCTAACTGTAAAATCAATATCTTTATACCCCAATGCAGGTATATCTTCACTTATTGTATATATTTCTCCATTCTTAATCCATCTGCCCCCTTCAAAACTTATTTCAAAATTATCTGGGTCTTCAAATGTAGGGCTTAAAGTCATTGTTGTGGACTTAAAGCTTGGATTAAACAACCTTACTTTTCCAACATCATCTCTATCTTCAGGTGTAAAAAATAAATCTCCAGTTAGATTATAAATAATATCTCCATACTCAAAAACAGGTTCTGCTGTAGTACAGGAAATAACTTTATCTTTTAAAAATGCAGGGTCATCTGCTGTCCTTTTCATGCAAAATTTAACTTCATACTTCCCGCCAGTTTCAAAGACAAAATTACCTTCGTCATCTTTCAAATCCAGAGAAATATCAGTACTATAACTGTTCACTACTTCATTTGAAACTAACTTACAGCCTGTTCCTGGGCAGGTTTTTCCCATTTTTTCGAATTCGTCTTCGTCAAGCACAATCTCTGTTTCATAAATGAGGTTTGTAAGAGTTTCATCATAAAACCTTAGACTTAAATTATAATCTGGTGGATTAGGCAAAATATCTTTACTTCCGGCCCCGCTTGTGCTAGAAACTTCTAAACCCAATTCTGAATTAAATAAAACTTCATTATTTAGAGGATTGTACACAATCCTTGCACCAATCGTTGTAACTGCTAAATATGGAACCCCATCACTTCCATAAGCTGGCCAAACCCCGCCACACGACTCCCCATCAGAGTTTTTAGTATCATAACTTGGATATAACACTGGAAAGACCGCTGGTTTTCCCCCTATGTATTCATTAAGAGTTATGTCTATTGGCAAACAGAACTCTGTACTTCTCCCCGCTTCTATATCAATAGTTTTTGTAAGCTCACTGGAACTACTACCAACATAATAAGCCTCAGAAACATCTGTTAGGCTGTTTCCAATCCCTCCTTTTCCATAAATACCTACATCCGCCCTGTAACCAGGATCAACTGTAAGTCCAGTTATACTAAATGTCCTTGTATTTGTAAAACTAATACATCTTTGTCCGGTTATACTATCTCCTCTTTCAATAAGATATGGAAGAAGTTGTTCTGTTCCGTCTGTTTTTATTATTCTGGAATTATTTATATAGGTATGACAAAAAGCAGGGGATTTTTCTGATTTTACATAAAAAGAAACGTTAATCTGGGGGGATAATACTGTCTCACCACTAAGCAGTGTGTATTCAAACATTTGAAATAAAGAAGAAGGATAACTCTTTGAAATAGTAGGATTATTATCTACTTGCAATCTAAATGTTTTGCTGAACTCAGCACCCATATCAATTTTCCCAACTGTTGGATCTGATAAACTATCGGTTGGATAAGAAGTAATATAGCCCGCCGTAGCAAAGTAAGAATAAGGATAAATTTGCGAAGGAGAAGAACTCCAAGTATATGAACTTCTTCCTGTTCCTTGAAGTGTTGTGAGGGCAAAATCATCAGTAGCATAATAGGTTGTGGCAAAATAAAAACTAGGTTCATACACATTATAAGGACCGCCTAAATATGAACAATTTATATAAAGATAATTAGCATTTTTTCTAAAACATTTTCCGTTATTGCCGCTTGCATCGTAATCATAACAATACTGGCCCGCAGGACATCCGCCTGTCCTTGTGCATGTTGAACCAACAATCAGTTCATCATTTTTTAAAGTATCTAATATTGGGATTTTTGTTTTTGTTCCAGGGGTTATGCCGTCATACCAATAATCTCTTTCTGCTGAATGAAACACATAATTGTATAGAGGACTTTCATCCCCACTAAAATTTGATGGATTATTATTAACAATTTCTAGAAAAACACCGGTGTCGCCATTCCAAGCAGGAAAACTAGGAGTAGCTGTATTCTCATAACTCCACACACATTTTTTTATTAAAACTTTATCTTGCCTGGCAGAAACAAAACCCGCCATTAGCAATCCAGCCATGAGCATTCCAATAATCAAAACAAGTTTTTTGTCAGTTTTATTCATTTTCAAAAACCATTACCTCCTCAATTTCTTGATTGCACTTAGTTCCAATTTCTGCAGTGTTTATTCTTTGGCATAATTCTAAATATTTATTCTCTACAGCCACCTTATAGATGCAGTTGTCTTTTAATTCTCCTAAACTCTCACAAATTGTAAGAGCATTTTCAGAGTCATCGTATATCACATGACACTCTTGAACATCTAAATCCTGTTCTAAGCAAATTCTCAATTTATCTCCAAATGTCGCGCCAGTCGGGAATTTATATCCATTATCACCACCACCCCCCTTCCCCCCACCCCTGTTCCCACCACCGCCATTTTCCCCCCACAACATAATCCCCAACACAACTCCGGCAACAATTAGAATTATTATTACAGCAACAATCACGATTATTTTTGTTCTCATTTTGCCTCTTTTTTCTTCTTATTACCTAACTTAGTTTTTCTTTAGAGCTTTCTTTCCTGAAAAAACTTTGTGTTTTCTAGGCCAAGAAAATCTTTCTGATTTTCTTCGGTTTCTAAAAAGAAACTCTTTTTTCTTTTTATTATTAAGATTTAATCTTTTTTAAACCTTTTCTTCGGTAATTTTGCTTAATTCTTGTATACAAACTATAGTTCTTCTTTGAAAGTTTATTATTTATTCTCCTATTTCTTCTTTATGCTTAACCAGCTTGTTTGTTTGAACCAACTGACTTGCTGATGTCAAACTTAAAATGTGCTAGTGAATTACTAAAATATTAAATACAACTTATCTGATTGTTATCTTTTCATTAGTATCTCGATTTTTCTTGGATCCCGCTTCATTTCTCTTACAATTGAAGCTGGGCCTATAATTGTGATTGACTCTTGGGCGCCTAATGCTTTTGCTAATCCGTGTTTCATTTTTCCAAAAACACTCAAATCATCTGCGTTCGGATTTAAAACAGCCAGCTCAATTCCTTTAAAGTTTTTAACATGCCCAACCATTGCCATTGTATCTTCAATCAATCTAACTTCTTCATCGCTCCTTAATTTTCCCTGCAGAATAATTATCCTGTTTCCTAAAACCAGATTGAGAAGCTTCTTAATCCTGCCCCCGCTGTCTAATCTTTCAACTTCAGTATAAGGAATGAATTGTATTGTCAATCCTCTTAACTTTTTATTTTTGCCCATATTTCCTCTTTTTTTCTTATATCGAACGCATTATATTCCCGTGTTTCTTATGCGTTTGATAGATAGGAAACGCTAACGATTATTTAATGCGTTTACTATAATTTATCTTGATGAAAATTTTCTTTTTAAACTTTTTCATATTTTCTTGGCTAGTTTAAAAAGCGATTCGTAAAACTCCTCCATGTTTTTTCCGTACCTGGCTGAAATTCCAACAACTTCATATTCTGGAAAAGCAGATTCAACTTTCTTTAAATCAGATTTCCTCAAATCTATTTTGTTTGCAACAATTAAAACCGGAATTTTTCTCGCTACCAAATTCCCGATAATTGTTATATTCACCTGCGAATAAGGATTTTTAGTTGCGTCTAAAACAACAATAACAGCATTCATATCATCGAGCCATTTGATAGAATCAACAATTCCTTTTGTAGCTTCTTTAGCTCTTTTTTGAGCCTCTCTTTTATCCATTTTAAACTTCATAAAATCTTCATAATCTATCCTAGTGGCAATCCCCGGGGTATCAATAAGCTTAAAATTCAATTTTTTCCCTTTGTATGCTATTTCAACTTTCTCTTTAAATTGAACACTTCTTGTTTCATGAGGAATCTTGCTTACTTTTCCCAGCTCTTCCCCTGTCCAATCTTTGCAGATTCTATTCGCAAGGCTTGTCTTTCCTGCATTTGGAGGCCCATAAAAGCCCAAGCTCAGCTCTTTTTTACTTTTAAACATTCCAGAAAAAACGCGTTTCATAAAATTTCTCAATATTCTTATTACCATTTTTTTTCTTTAGTTCTTTTTTGTCTTTTCTAAACAAGGAAAAGTTAGTATTAAAACTTTGCCCTGAGTCTAAAATCAGGCCTTTGCAATTCTTGTGGTTTTGGGATATGCAATGGAACAACTTGCCTTTTTGCAATTTCTTTCTTAACCTGCTTCTTTTCAAGCCATTTGAATACTGGGATTTCCCACATACCTGTCCTTTTCCCGTTTGCTTTTTTATAAGCATAAGTTATCTGCTCTCCTGTCCACCCATATTCCTTTAATTTCTCCCTAATATCCCCCCTGGTTAATTTTTGATTTTCAGCATTGCTGACAAACCACACCAAATTAAATAAATCTCTTCTATCCTTAAATAGATGTTTTTCATAGTATCTTTTGTACCATTCCTGCATTGCAATATACACTATGAAAGCGCAAATCAACAAAATGATCAGCCAGAATATCCTTCTTTTCCATATTTTCCCGATAGGGATGCAATCGCTTGGGCAGTTGTCAGAATTTTCATCTAAATTCTTTTCACAAATCTTATCATAATCACATGGAGTAACAGTTTCATTAGGCGGGGGGAGTTCAGAAAATTTCGGCGAAACATATGCAGGGAATTTTGTAATATCTATTGCTTCTTGAACCATGAATTCAATAATTTTCTCTTCTTCTGGATTAAGTTCAGCAAAGTTTATCGCAACAGCTTCTTTTACTAATCTTTCTTGGTAATCTTCTTTAAAAACCATATCTGAATAGTTCTTATCTATTATCAAATGAGTTGTAAAAGAAATTTCTATTTTTGGATGAATTTTTAAAGCGAAAACAGAAGCCAAGCCTTCTGTCCTGTCATCATAAACTGCATTATACACTTTTCCATCTATATTAATGTCTAAATTTTCATTAATCCATTGGGCTATAGATCCTTTATAAATCTCTGGATTTGACTGTGCATATCCTAATTCAACTAAATAAGCTGGATCTATAAAATCTTCATTAGGAACATATGCTCCCCCAACTCTCCTGCTTTCTAAAACAGGCACTTCAATTTCGTTTAACTCTTTCATCACTTCAACATATTCCGCGTCCCTGCTTGATACCCCATATTTCCTTTCAACAGCATTAATTGCACTTTCAATTTCATCTAATTTAAGCAACTCGATTATTGTTTGTTTATACCATCCTTCCAAGGAATCTGTCTGGGTTTGAATTTCTTCAAGCTCTGCTTTTTTTTCTTCAAGAGTCCTGTTTATATCGTCGTAAGGACTTTCAACATTAACACTAAATATTCTGCTCCCCACCCCAAGATTATTAGCAACTTTTATTGTTAAATCATAATTTCCGGTTGCATTATAAGCATGTTTAGTTCTATTTTCTGTTGTAGTTATCTCTTCGCTCCCGTCTCCAAAATCCCAAGTATATTTAGTTATATTCGCTCCAGAGACAAAAGCATAAAAATCAACCTCAACAGCAGCAGGGAGAGTTAAAGGAACAACTGCATCAATAACCGGAACTGCAACTACTTCAATTCTCTCTTCTAGAATTTCCTCTTCACCCAAGAGTAGCCTAAGAGTTTTGCTGCCATAACTTTCCGGGGTTAATAACTTGGATTTTTCAAGGTTTAATTTTTGAAAATCCATATTAATTTTAGCTGCTTCTTCTGTTACATCATAAATATCATTTGTTGTTGCTGATATCCCAGAAGTGTATGAAAGGCCGGCTCCAGAGATAATTATTGTTTGTTGTTTTTGGGAAATAAACTTAACAGGGACAATACATCCATTGGTGCAGTTCCCATCATATCTGTTGTCGTCAAAAATATAATCTTCAATATATTCCTCAAGATTCACATTTGATAAATCTTGGACTCCTGCTGTACTTAATTCAAAATTTCCAACATTGTCATACTTTTCTGTTTGTGCGAATATAGAAAAATCAAATTCATATTCACCCTCATAGTAATCAGAAAACCCGCAGGGCTCATCTGTTTCGTAATAAACACTGTATTTTTTTTCGTCTTCAGGATTCGCAGCCATCAAACATACAAAAAAATCCTGCTTTTCATCTGTAGTAAGATTTATACCACAGCTTATTTTCCCGCTTCCAGAAGCACTTGCGCTGCACTCTTTATAATAATTGTCATTTTCAATGCTCAACTTAAAATTAGCATTCCCAGAACCAACAACATCCGCGCCTATCCTCAAACTCGGAAAAGAAGGCAAGGTTATTTTCTCGCAGTATTCTATCTGGGTTATATTTGCTTTGCTGGAAGTATATTCATAACACCCATAATTTTCCTCTCCAAACTGGCCTGAAGCAGCATAAGGATACCATTCATACTCGCCATCATTTAAAACATCAATAAATAATTGTGGCGCTTCATACTCTCCGGCATCGCTTGCGACATCTAAAGAAAAGCTTGAAATTTCATCAAGTTCCCCGCTAATTTGCAAGCCTATTATTTTCTCTTGTAAAGGAGCAAGAGAAAAGCTTTTGCTTTGCTGTCCAGTGCTTGAAGAATAATCTGCCCCGCAATCCGCTGGGTCACAATCATAATCTGCCAAAGAGTTATCTAAAAAATCTTTTATAGAAATATTTCCTGAAAAAGCAGTTAATGACGAGTTTGATGGCTCTTCTTCTAAGCTTATATTTATCCACCCCATTAAATTGCTGTTCGGCCCGTAAATTTTTTCAATACTATAATTTCCAACAATGGCTGATGCAGAAGCTAAGCTTATCATAAGCAAGCAGACTAAAAACAAAAAATATTTTTTCATATTAGCACAATTTTTTTTCTTTGCTTATTTTTATAAAATATGAAATAAATGAGGATAATCAAAACAATTGCAACAGCAATGCCTGCATACGTGATAAATGGGAGTACAGCAGGACATCTATATGCTATTTGAGGCGGATCTTTGCACTCATCTGCTCCTGGTAAAGAAGAGTCTCCTATCCATTCTACTCGCGTTGTAAAAGTAATAAACCCTGTTGTTTTGCAATTATCCAGTTTTTCAATTAAGTATAACTCACAACTTCCGCCGGGCCTATCATCATCAGTTCCATTCATGCAACTAATTGCAGTAGTGTTATAATATGAAATGCAACTTCCCGCTCCTGCCTCATTTAATTTCCAAGCGCATCTGCAGTCTTGATTATTCCAAGAACAAGTAACCCCCGCAATAACCGCCCCATTTGTTTTGCCGCACCACCTATCCCCAAAACCTCTTTCAACAGTTGCAACTCCAACCCTAAAATCATCCCCATTACACTCGGTTTCTGTTGTATAATTTTCGCAAAAATCAACAGCAGGCAATTCACATTTGTCTGTACCTGTGTTGCATCTAAGTTCATCATAAGGACAGCATTTTTGTGTTGAACCATCAGCCACCCCCACTCTGTAGCAATCATTTAAACTATTTGTCTGAACAAGCTCACCCAGAGTGTTATCCCATTGCTCCCAATACTCGCCATTAATGCATCTTGGTTTCGTCGAGGTTGTTTCAAATAACGTGAAAACTTCATCGCTCCAAATTACCGCGCCATATGCAGCACTTGCAAGTAAAAGAAGCATTCCAATACTCAAAACTATCTTTTTCTCCATTTTTATTTTTCTTCATAACCTACTTTTAAATCAACTTGATGCTCTCCAGGCCTGTCAAATGTTTCATTGAATTCCACAGCATCATCATAATTCCCATTCCAATTGCCAAAACTTATTGAAATATCTTGAATACTCCAATTAAACCATAAATTATATTCTGCAGGAATATCCTCTTTTGATAAATCATAACAACTTAAATCCACAACAGGATAACAATCCTCCTCCCCCCCGCATCCACTCACAGGGCATTTAGCAACATAACTTCCGCTTCCATTAAACTCAATTTCACTTGTTCCAGAAGGAAATTTCCAATTAAGCTCTGGCTTTGTTATTATCGGGAAAATATTTGTGCCATAATCATAAATAAAAACCAGTGTGTAATTCTCAGCTTCTTGCTCTCTTTCCGCTTCTCTTGCAATCACATGAAATTGTTTAGTTCCTGTTGAATCATAATGATGTTCTTTAGCTATCTCACATCCGTCTAAACTTAAAGGACAAGTTGAACTGTCTGTACCCCCATCTCCAAAATACCAATCCACATCTATTAGGTCATCTTCATCTCTAACTTCAATTTCAAAAGGTATATTGCTCATTCCTTTTTGAAACCTTCTGTCTGCAATAGGAAGGTAAATTCCAGGATAACTAATATCAATTTCAGGCTTTGCGTTATCTTCACCATCTCCCACAAGTAATAAGGTTGATACTTTTCCACCATTAGCCATAAAATAAAACTCAACATGCCCGTCATTCATTTCAACTCCATCATTTCCATTTTTAAAATCCTCGTCAGTTATTGTTATCATTGCAACAGCATTACCATCAATTAGCGTAGAAGCAATTGCATTAGCTCCAACTCTTATAGGGTCATCTGAATCAGGGTCATCTTCCAAGACCTGAAAATCATAATTGAACCCAGCATCCTCATAAACCATTAAAACACTGTCGTTTATATCTGCTTCACTTATTCTTTTTCCTTCCATATCTGTCCAATAAAGTTTTCCTAAATCTTCAGTCCTGCAGCAGATTTTCTTCTCATAAGTCCCCATATTGTATCTGTGCTGAACCTCTTCAGGAGTCAAAGCACGATTGTAAATTGCAACATCATCGATTGTTCCTTTAAAAAACCTATTTGTAGCAGATGGATTGCCAGGATCTTTTCCAATCATCAAGCTATTTGAAGATGAAATAATATTTCCTGAAACTGGTTTTGTTGAAATAAGCTCGCCATCTAAATAAAGTTTCATATTGCTTCCATCATAAGTTCCAATTAAATGATACCACTGCCCATTTGTTAAAGAAGGTGTTGAATCAGTAAAACACCATCCAGCTGGTTCTGGAGCTCCAACTGAACATATACCATTGTATAAAGCAAATCTGAAAGTATTCTGTTCTGAAGTAACATGCTCGCTTCCTTCTAAAGCATAACCTTTGTTCCCAGAGCTGTCTGTTTTTTTAATAACCGCGCCTATATTGTTATTGTCGTTTGGATTTATCCAGGCTTCTAAAGTCAAAGCAGAAGTCGGATTTAAACTCGCATCATTGTCAGCTTCGAGATATATTGTAGAACCATCAAATTCTATTGCTTTTCCAATTTTTCCACTAATAATACTTGCAGGAAGAGTATTATGCAGAGTTAAATCATTATTTTCTAAAACATCATAGCTTGTTGTTTCAAGTCCTTTATCAAAATTCCACCAGCTAACCATTCCATCGGGGGTGTAATAAGGGTCTGTTATATGGGAATTGTCCTCGGAGTATAAAGCAACAACCATCTCTTGTCCAGCAGCGCAATCATTATTTCTTACTTCGCAATCTAAATCACCATAACAAACATCTTGGTCGTAATCAGCATCATGCTCTACTGAGGCGTGCGCATTTGTTGTATCAAATAAACTTAAAACCCTATTTTCATTACATGCGTGAACCTCTTCTCCAATAGCAGGAGCATATTCTTCTCCAAAAATCTTGCTGTAGCAAATATCATAAGTATAAGCCTGATTCCATAATGCGCCGTCGCTGTTGCTTGGCTGGAATAATTTCATGATTCTATCATTATCCAAACAAGAAGATGTTGGTGATGTTACCCCGCACTTTCCAATAACTTCTCCTTTATCTGTCCAATGACAACCATCATCACATGTATGGTAATTTCTCCCTTCACATTTCTCAGCTCCAGTAGAACATTCACAAGCTACAGCTTCTTCGCAATATCCATCTCCAGCTAAGCCTTTATCATAAAGTGTAAGAACTTCAGCTGCTGTTAAAGGACGATTAAATATCGCGACTTCATCTATTTTTCCATGAAATGCCCAACTTCCCCCTTCGCCAGGTCTTTTTATTCCGATTGAAGTATCATCATAACCACCCGCAAATCCAAAAAAGCTGTCAGTAATTGTATTTTTTAACTGATCATCAATATATGTTTTAAATCTAGTTCCATCATAGGTAACTGCATAAAAATGCCACTCATTTAGTAAGTTATCATTTACTTTAACTGCTTTCCTTGTGCCTGCAGAATTAGAATAACAAAACTCTATTCCTGTAGATGAGATACCTAACTCAACTTTACCCCTATGCTGAGTATCTGCAAAATTTATTATAGGATTGCGGCACTCGTAATAAGTTCCATCTACAGAATTGGCGTTGAACCAACTAACAATTGTCCACGAATTTTTTGGGATCTCGGTTGAAAAATGAGTTCCAGAAGGTAAACTTACATAATCTGTATTAAAATCAAATGCCTGATTTACTTGTCCAATTGTTGATGTTGCTCCATTATTAGTTCCATCATTATTTCCCGCAATATCATAAACCTTGTCTGTAGAAATATCAACATCAGCATTATCAAATGTCCAGTAACTAACAAGCCCAGAAGGGCAAGTTGCACTCACCAAACTCGCACCAATTAAAAGTATAAACACTAAACCTACAACTAACAAAACTTCTCCTCTTTTCATAATTTATACAGAGAAAACAGGTTTATAAATATTGTTTTTCTCTCCCGAGTCTCTTTCTATCCTTTCTTCAAAGTCTTTTTTAAAGAGTTTAAAGAGAGCTGGTTTATAAATATTGTTTTTTGTACTTCTTTACCCTTTCATCACAGCCACTGGCCTGACTTTTGCAACTAAATTTCCAATGCCTGCCTCGTGGCTGACTTTCACAACTTCATCTATATCTTTGTAAACTTGCGGAGCTTCTTCTGCTAATCCTTTCCAGCTTCCTGAAATAACTTCAATTCCTTTTTTGTTCAATTCATCTCGCACTTGTTCCCCCCTGATATTTCTTAAAGCCGCGCTTCTGCTTGAAACTCTACCTGCCCCATGCGCCGTCGAGCCAAAAGAAACTTCTTCTGCTTTTTTTGTTCCTACTAAAACATACGAGGCTGTTCCCATGCTGCCTGGAATTATAACCGGCTGTCCAACTTCTCTATAATCTTCTGGAATTTCTTTTCTTCCTGGCCCAAAACTGCGTGTAGCTCCTTTTCTCATAATTAAAACTTCTTTCTCTTTTCCATCAACAATATGTTTTTCAAATTTTGCAATATTGTGGCAAACATCATAAACAACCTCTGCTTTAAATTTAGGGATTATTTTTTTCATTGTCTCGCGAACCCAATGAGTTATTAATTGTTTGTTAGCAAATGCAAAATTAGCAGCGCAAGCCATAGCTGAAAAATATTTTTTCCCAAGCTCAGAGTTTATTGGAGCATTAACAAGCTCTCTATCTTGCTCTGGCCAGCCATATTTATCTTCCATTTCTTTTATATAATCAGAAGCAACCTGATGCCCTAATCCACGACTTCCGCAATGAATCATAATTGTTATTTTTCCTTTTTCCAGTCCAAAAGCCTTGGCTATTTTATCGTCGTAAATTTCTGTAATTTCCTGCACCTCAAGAAAATGATTTCCTGCGCCAAGTGAGCCAAGCTGAGGCATTCCTCTTGCTTTAGCTCTTTGTGAAACAAAATCAGGGTTTGCGCCTTTCATGCACCCGTTTTCTTCTGTATGCATATAATCTTCCTTTTCTCCATAACCTTTTTTTACAGCCCAAGCAGCCCCCTCTTTCAAAACTTCATCAAGCTCTTCTTTGCTTAATCTTATTCTTCCTTTCTCGCCAACACCAGAAGGAACATCTCTGTATAAAGCATTAATAATTTCTTTTTTCTTTTCCTGAATATCTTTTAAAGTTAGATTTGTTCGCAAAAGGCGGACGCTGCAATTAGAAACAATAAATCCATTTGCGATAAAATTATGATTGCCATTGTTTATTGTAAAATCATACACAAAATCATTATGAATAATTTCTTCTTTGCTTTCAATCTCATCCCACACAAAACCACCACCATAACAATTTTTCTCAACAAATTCATTAAAAGAAATAAAACAATAAGCAATTCTGCTGCCTGTTTTTCCATAATCTTGATGATAAATTGCTTTATCAATAAAATATTTATTTGTGTATTTTGAAGAAAGAGAATTTATTATTTGGCTTTTAGTAATTCCTTGTGATTTCATTTCTCTTGCTTTTCCCATTGTCTCTTCTCTAAAACCCAAAATTTTTTCTTTTTGCTTAAGCCATAAAATTGCTGCATTTGCCAATCTTCTTTTTTTAAGATTATAATCATAGTTTATCTTAGAAAAAAATCTAATTAAATTTTCTGAAGTTGGGTAAATCATCAGCCTTATTCTTGTTGATTTTGTATTGTTTAATTCATCAATTCTGTATTTGATAAGAACACTTTTAATTCCAAACTCTTCAAGAATAGCAGAAATTTGATTAACAAAATTAATACCATGTAAAGAATCTCTTTTATTTAGAGAGAAAATAGGTCCATATAAATTAAAAGAATGCCCAGTCATTGTTTTCGGAGAGCTTAACTCTGCCCCAAATAAGCTTGCTAAAAATAACCTTTTATACCATTTTACAGAGCTCATGAGCCATTCTGGAATTTGGTAATCTTGTTCTGCTTTATTTCCATGAGGAGTTCCTAAAAGAGTCAAAATAATCGCAAGACTGCTTGAATTGCAATGCATATAATCTTCTGTTCTTGAAAATTCATATTCACTATATTGCGTTTTCATTCTATGTTTTCTAAATCTCGAATAAATATTGCCAGAAAATCCTATTTTTTTTAAGTCTTCTTTAATCAACATTAAATCTTCCTTTTTTCCGTAGAATCCAATTTGTGTGTCTTTCCCTAAAGAAATGCTTCCATCTCCAAAGATGAATCCCATAAGCTTTACTAAGTAAGGCATTTTTGGGTTATCAGAATAAAGCGGCAATAAGCCAAGCGATTTTAATCTATTCTTTATTTGAAGTTTTGATGTAAAACTTCTGTTTAGATTATCAATGTCTTTTTCATCTATCAATAAGACTTTTTCAGGTTTTTCATATTCAACTCCTTCAAAAGGATAAGTTAAAATTTCCTCTCCATCTTGAACTTCTTTTATTTCTTTCATTCCATTTTTTGTATAAAATGGGTGTTCTCCTGTCGCCAAAATCTCTGTTCCAGATTTTGTTTTAATTTTTATAATCTTATCGGAGTGTTTTTTAAGAAATAATGAAATATTAGAATTTTGTAATTTTATTTTTTCTTTATCGAGTATACTTAATGATTCATTTTCATTCCCCTTTTCACAATCGCTTATTTTTTTCCAATAGCCAAATTCGTTTAAGATTTTAGAATCTCCATTTAGGCAGTTTATGTCATACCCAACTTCCCCCGGCGAGATAACACCTTCATTTAAATCAAAAGCAGAAACTCCACCGATACATGCCCCATACCCCTGGTGGGCATCTGGGCACACTACAATATTTTTTATAGTCCCTGGCAAATAAGCCATATTTACAGCTTGTTTCATTGTTTCATCCTCTTTCATTTTTTCCAACAATTTTTCAGAAGCAAAAATTATAACTGGTACTTTCATAGCTCCAGCTTTTTCAATTTTCCACGTTACATTATCTATTTTTTTAATCTCAACCATTTTTCTTTCCCATTTATTAAATCTTTATCGATTAAATATTTAACTTGTTTTTGCTTGTTAATACTTAATTCAAAATAAACAGTTCCAATGCCATTTGTTCTCTTGTTTATATTAGAATCAATCTCAAATAACCTATTTAATTCTTTCTGTAATCTCATAAGATTTTCTTCTTTATTTGAAATTATCCTTATTATTCCACTATTCTTTTTTATTTTACCTTTTGATTTTAGTAGGTTAGTAATAAAAACAACTAATTCTTTTTCTTCAGTAGGATATTCCCATTCATAATCTACAAAATCATCTAAGGCCTCTTTTAATTTATTTGATTTTTCTGGATGTAAAAAATCAATTTGTTTTGCAAATTTTTTTAAATTCTCCTTTCCATAAATAAATATCCTATAAATATTCCTTTTATCATTATATTTCTTAATAGTCTTAATTCCAAAAATATTCAGAGCAGAGATAACTTGATTTAATCCTTTTTTATTAACACAATCTGCTCCAATATGCCTGTTTTGATGTTTCTTGCAAAATACCCACCCTTCGCAATCAAAATAGGCCCTTAACCATATTTTGCTTAATTTTTTGTTTAATTTAGGCATTTTCCACTCCCAAGAATAAAAACTTCCAAATTCTTTAGTTAGTCTGTCATAAATCTGTTTTGAACCAAGCCTACATCTTTGTCCTTTAATCAAATATGGCGTAACCCCGAAAACTTTTTCAAATTTGTCTTGGAAATCTTTTAATAAAATGAGATTTGTATTTCTAAAACCAATCATATAGTATTTTTGCTTTTGTGTTTCAGGATTTTTTATAACATAACCATCAGCACATAAATAAGCATGAACAGCAGCAAGATTCTCATCAAATTTCATAAATAATCAAAGAAAAAAGAGTTTAAATACCTTATGTTTATCAGGTATATTTAGGAATTTCCCATTCAACTTCACTTATTTTCTTGACTTCTATCATTTTTATTTCTCAACTTTAAACATCTTTCCATGGCCAGGAATAATGTAATCTGCTATTTTTAAAATCTTTTCTCTGCTTTCTTTTAACTTACTTTTATCTTTCACATAAGGATCTTTATGATTAATTATACTTCCTTTATCTGTTTCTTGTTTTTCATTATCCGCCCACCAAATGACATCCGCAGCTATAACAATATTTCCTAGTTTATCATCTTTAACTAAAATAGAGCAATGAAACTGGTCATGTCCAGGAGTATTGATTATCTCAATGTCTGTACCGGGAACCTTTCCTTCATGCTCCCCTATTCTCCCATCAAAACCAAAAGTATTTGAATTATCTAAAATCGCAGCATTTTCGAAAATTCCAGCAAGTAAGCAGTGATCCAGATGTGTATGAGTGATAATAACATAGTTAATATCTTCTGGCTTCAATTTTTCCTTTTCTAAAGCATCTAATAGCAATTTCCTATTCATTCCAGGATCAACAATAATTTTCAGTTTTCCATCTTTAATTAAGGTTGTTGTAGAAGAAGCTAACTCAAAATCTCCTTCTTCTCTTGCATAACCTTCAACCAAAACTTTAACTTCTGCCATCTCACACATCAACTACAACCTGGCATATAAATCTTCCTTTTTCTTTCTTCACAAACATGCTGTTATACGTAACAGCTTTAACATCCAAGCTTATATTATAGTTTTTAGCTTCATCTCCTAATAGCTCAGCTGTTAACCAATAATTCTTTGACTTCTGATTATCAATTGAGCCAGCTTTCTCGCTCTCTATATTCATCTTTTTCCCACTTTTTAGATTGCCAGTTTTGTTACTACTATTTTTATTAATTGTTATTTTACTTATTCTTGATAAAAAGAAATTTTCAGAATCTAGCAAAAACAAAAGCTCTTCTAAAAAATTATATAACAAACTCTCTTTGTCTTTCCCTTTAACTTTAATTTTCTTCTTTTTCACAGCTTTAACTTTCTCATCATACATCACATTAAACATGGCTAAAGCTGAATTTTCAAATGCTTCTTCAAGAGTTTTTCCAAAACTCTGGAATTTTGCATCTGCAGTATGCTCTAAAAATTTGAATTTTTTCATCTTTACATTAAGAATAATGCTTATTTATAATTTCCCCTTCTCACTTTCTCCACACAAACAGCTTCAGCTTTTTCGGGTTATACTCATCTAAGGTCGCGGTTATTAAAATCTCGTCAGCATAAACTGATTTTGGTTCATAATGATCAATGCCACAGATCTCCTCAACATCGCAAATATTTACAAAGAAATCGTACTGAGAAGGAAGCATTGCTCTAACCGTGTCGTTAACCTCTTCTATGGCATCTGCATCTTCTTCTATAATATCATTTCTTAATTTATCATTTAAACTTATTGAATTCAATATGCTCCTCTGAATTTCTTTTATATTTCCCGGGCTTTCAGGGCGGGGAGATTTAGCAACCAACACAACTAAAACCGAGGCAATTATAGTTACAGCTATAAATGCTTCCACAATCCTCATCCAAGCTCTTTTATTCTTCATCTTTCTCTCCCAAGTCTCTTTTTTTTAAAGAGAGCTGTTTTATTCTTCATTCTTCCCATGTCCTGATATTCATAATTGCAGGGACAATATCTGCGCTTTCATTTAATATCTCAATTACCATATCTTTAGCCAAAACATTAATTCCCCCGGGAGGATTTTCATCTCCCTGAAACAAAACCTCGCTGCTGTCAAAAACAATAAAATTAAAATTGTTCTCTAATCCAAGCTCGGTTTTTAAAGCGCTGTAATCATTTGTGTAAGCGGTTTGGAGCTCTTCAAGTTTTTTGCGGGAGATTATATCGCGGGTTCTTGTAATTCCTAATTGATAGTTGTTAGTTATGGCGGGGCTGCCACATGTAGTTCCAGAAAAACCCACTGTAGGCGCTATATCTTCTGATAAAAATATCTTGTAAAACTTCTCATCTCTGGGATTATAATTAAATTTTATTTGGTTTTCATCAATTATCCTTGAACCAATCTCCGGGTAATCGTTAGTTACTTTCTTTTTAACAATTAAATTTTTCCCAGTTTTTGATTGAAACGCAATGATAAAACAATTTATACTTGTTCCGCCTCTCCCCGCCGGCGGAGGATAATTTTCTTTAATCTTAACCGAGGAGGTTGTGAGTTCTGTTGTAATATTTTCAATAACTTTTTTTGCAGTTGTATCCAGCATAGATTTACTGGCGCTGAATATTTCTAAGGGATTAAGCATAATAAAAAGGAAGATAACCAATCCTATGAAAATTACAAAAGAAATCATGATTTCAACATGACTTGACACTCCTTTTTTTGTTCTCATTTTTTACTCCATCATACTATACAAAAGCATTAGCTCCTGTTGAAACCAGCCAGGATAAAACAACAAGGATAAAAGAGTGTTTTAACCCAGATTTAAGATTCCCTTCTGTTAATTTCCCGATAACCAAACCAATAAAAAATCCTTGAACAAGCAAAAGGTACAAGAAAGGCCTTGCCATCTCTTCTGGATCAATCCCTTCCCCCAATCCGAAAATAGGGTTGCTCATTGGGCCTACTGGAGCTGCTTCCAATTCGCTTTCGCTTTCTTCAAGATTTAAGTTAGATGCCATAGGCAGTATTTGGAACTGCATAACCAGCATTATTATTATAAATATCGAAAAAATAATATAACCCTGAACAACCAACGTAGACATAGCAGCTTTTCTTTCTTTCTTTAATTTCTCTGTTTGGCTCACTGACATCGCAACAGATTCAAGTATTGTTTCTATTTCTCCTCCCGCCCGCTCTGCCTCGCTTATTAAGGTCACAGCTCGTGCTATAACCTTGCTGTGCACATCAATAGCGAGAGTTTCTAAAGCTTCTTTAATTGGAATCCCTAAAGATATTTGATTAGAAAGCTTAACAATATGGGGGGATAAAGAGCCGTAATCTTTGTCTCTTATATTAACAATGCTTCTGCTTATAGGTGTCCCGGATTTGACACTCTCAACAAGATTTCTTGAAAACTCAAGGAACATCTCATCTTTTTCCCTCTCTCTTCCTGATTCTATCAGTAATGTAACTAAAAAAGGAAATGCTCCAATAATAAAAGCAATACCCAGGATGAAATAGAATATTTTATCATCCCTCAAAAATATAATATCAACAACTAGCGTTAAGAATGCAACAACCAATCCAAGGATGTGTACTTTTTCTAATTTCATTTTTTACCTCCTAAAAAATGATGCTCAAAAATTGAAAATTTTTGTTGTTTCATTTTTTTTATGCCTCCGGTTGTTTCAAGTGCAAAAATGCAAGGAAAATAACATTTAATAGAGCAATGCCTAAAACCATCAAAAGACTCAAAGCCTTGGGGGATATTCCCAAGTCTAAGTCAACCAGCCCCATAACAACTAATAAGATAGTCATCATCATTGGGGCAGCGATAACAACAGTAATATAAATATCCATAAAAGTTTCAGCAGTTTTAGTATAATTCTCTCTTTCTAATTTATAATCAAAAATTAATGTTTCTGACCTTTTATCTAAAAATTCCTTTAGATTTCCGCCTGAAGTGATTGTTGTGGCTAATCCTTTGAATAATTCAGCTAATTTCTTGCTGGAAGTTATTCTTGCGCTATTTTTAAGGGCAGTTACAAGATCGTAACCATAAATATTAATCTCATTCAGCAGCTTCTTAATTTCTTTTCTTGTGTTTGGGTATTCCTTGCTTTTAACAATTATCTCAAATATTTTTGAAGGTTCAATCCCAGAACCAGCAATTGCAGACATATGTATAACAACAAAAGGAAGCTCTTGGTTTATCTTTCCAGCCAGGCTGCTTTTTTCAGTTGACGGGTAATAATAAAATCCTAAAAAAGTTAATATAGGCAAAGCAAAAATAATCCAAAAAGTATACAAGAGTCTTTTTAAGATAGGATCTGTTGTTCTTACAATAAATAAAAAGGAATCCAAACTGAATTCAAAAAATAGTAAAAATATCAAAATAAATATTGATACAAAAAAAGCTATTAAGCTTGTAAAAAAAGCCATTGAAATGTAAGTTTGAGATAAAAAATAAAGATTAGATTTTCTTAATTCCCCGCCTATTCTTTTGAAATACCCTTTTTCCATTAGCTGAGTGGAGATGTTTGAGAATAATTTGTTGGATATTTTTGCATACTGGCTTGGTTTTTTAAACTCTTCAACCTGTTCTTTAGGCATCCTATACTCTTTTTTAAGGCGTTTGACCGAATCCTCAGTAAAACTGAGCTCTTTTAAAAATCTCAGTTTATCTGCCCTTTTTATTGTTAAAAGTGCCTGCTTGCTCCCTTCAATTGAAGGATGTCCATACCTCAAACTTATGATATCCTGTTTTCCTGCTTGTTCTTTGAAAGATTTCGTTGGCAGTTCTTTAAAAAAAGGCGTTTTTTCAATCAGTTCTGGAAGCGAATTATTAATTATTTTTACCTGTGTTAAAAGAGAATTAACAACATTCTGCAATAATCTTTTTTCTTCTAAGTTTACTTTCATTCCCTTTTCTTCTGCACTTTTTAAAAGTTCAAACTGAGCTGAAAAGACATAAATCTCTCGGATTATACTTTTAGCATGCATTATATCTTCCATTAAAGCTTCGGTTACTTCTATGCCCTCTTCTTTCATTTATTCCCCCCGAGCTCAGCATCTATTCTTTTTTGAAAAGTTAAAAGCTGGGCTTTAGCTTCATCAAACTTTTTAGAATTCTTCTCTTTAGAAGCTTCTTCCAATTTAACCGCAGCATCTTCCATAGCATCAAAAATCTGAGCCAGCAAACTCACCTCATTTTTGTTTATCATTTTTTCCTCTTTCTTGATTTATTCCAGTAAGGGCTTTTGCATTTAGGGCATACTAGAGGTTCTTCCTTATTTCTTGCCACCCACTTATGAGAGCATCTCTCGCATACATATCCCTCTATTTTTATCCTGCCCATACTATTAATGATATACCTCAGGTATATAAAGTTTACTATATTTCTTATAATAAAATATTAATGATATATTATTGATGATATATTACTATAAGTATCATGCAACCCCAAAACTTTTTAAGACAGCAGAAGGATTTCTATAAAATTCATTCACAACTTTTTGGACATCTTCAAAATTAAATATTTTCCTTTTATAAAGCTCGTAAATGAGCTTTGTTCTTTTTGAAAATTCGTCATTCAGTTCTTCTCTTGTCAAGCCGTACTTTGTAGCGATTTTGTCCAGCACCTTGCTCTCTTTTTTAAAATAAAATTTGTCATCTCTTGCGCTCCAGACAAAAGGTGTGTTTGTCAAGGCTATCCCGTCGGGATTAACATTGACTATTTCAACAATCTCCCTTAATCTTCTTGTTTGCTGTTTATTAACTACCGCATGAGTCATAATGCATACAGCATCTAAGGTATTGACTAATGTTGGAGAAAGGTTTATTGGGGGGGTTTCTAATCTTTTTATAACTGTATCAACAGAATCTGCGTGCATCGTAGATATAGAGGCGTGCCCAGAAGCCATTCCTTGGAACAACACAAAAGCTTCTTTGCCTCTGACTTCACCAACAATTACATAATCAGGATTCTGTCTAAAAGAATTTTTTAATAATGCAAATAAATCAACTTCCCCGAATTTGCCCATTCCCATTGCAGTTCTTGCAACACTTGGAAGCCAGTTTTCTCTGGATAAATTAATTTCTCTGGTATCCTCTATGCTTACAACTCTCGCTTCAGGAGGAATAAAAAAAGCTATAGCATTGAGCAAGGTTGTTTTTCCAGAAGCTGTACCGCCGGTTATCAAAACATTGCTTTTATACTGCATTAAAATCCATAAATAAGCAAGAATTTCTGGGCTCGCGGTATTTAAAGCGATTAATTGCAGAGGAGTCCAAGGAATTTTAGTGAATTTTCTTATTGTAAAAGTCGGGCCTTTACTTGTGATATCTTTGGTGTAAGTTGCATTAACTCTGCTTCCATCTGGCAGGCTCCCATCCAAAAGAGGAGAAGCATAAGAAATATACTTCCCGCATCTTTGTGCAAGTTTCTCAACAAAATTTGCTAGATAGTCCAGCTCTTTGTAAACTACATTTGTTCTTAAGTTTCTATAAGTTCTATGAACAACGTAAACCGGGGTTTCTACCCCGTTGCACTCTATATCTTCTATAAAATAATCTCTGGTTATTGGATCCATTTCATTAAGCCCGATAAAGTCTCTGAAGAGATAATAAAACATTTTTGTATAAGCTCTTTCAGAAACCATTAAATTAAGTTCCGCAATCAGCAATCTGGCGGTTTTATCAAGGTACTCAATCATCGCTTCCTGGGTTTTCTCAACAAGCACATTGATATTTATCAATTCTTTCATCCCGTCTTCTATTTTCTTTAATAAATCTTTTTCCTCAACATTTAATATTGGTTCTTCTAATTCATAAACTAGCTCAGAAAGCTTTGGGTCAAAATAAATGTGGGCAGACGCATAAGGCGAAATCAGCATATACCTTACATTAACCTTTGTTTTATCTTGTGCTTTAGGCAGCGCAGGTATCGCCGGAGAAAGGTTTATCACAATTCTATTTTGTCCTATCATTTTCCTCTTTTTTATTTTTAGTATAAATTTAATAAGTTTTTTCCTTGCCTAAACAAGGAAAAGTTAGTATTAAAACTTTACTCTGGCTAATCTTGTAACTTTTTCAGCTCGCGCTAAGCTCTATTTGGGTTTTTGTCGGATCACTTTTAGAAGTTCCATTATTTTCTATGAATAACTGATAAGCAGTAGGTGAATGAGTAAATGTTTTGTTTTCCTGTTTGCCGTTATAAGTTAAATCAATGTCATCATATTCCAAACTCAAGGTTATAGAGTATGTTTTGCTTCCTTTTTTTTGAGTTAATATCTTTACATCCCCTGGAATCTTAACACCCGGCTCGCTGTATTCTTCTCTAGTTTCATCAAGAACATAAATTATGTAGTCATTAGAGCCCTCAATAGTTAAACTGCCTTTTTTAATGCTTACCTTTATCGGCCATTTATTTCCCAATCCCTCGTCTCTGATGCTTATAATCTCGTCATTTAATTTGTTTAGTATGTCAATTGTCTGTTCAATAACAACTTTGTCTTTATATTTGGCTATTGTCGGACTTGCAACAGCCAGCAGCATCCCGATTATTGCTAACCCAATTACAGTATAAATAACAGTTTCAACCCAGATTTGTGCTTTTTTTCCCATTTTATTATGTGGCATATAATATAAACTATAACCTCCTTTTAAAATTTGTTATTAATTCTTCTATTCTTTTTTTGATGTTAAATTTAACCTGCTTGTTTAAACCAACTTATTAAATTTGAACCTGCTGACTTGTTGATGCCAAGCTTGAAAAGAGCTTGTTGATTATTAACTTATTGAAGAGCATCTCTCTTGCTAAGTTCCCAGAAAAGTGCCTCCATCCTTTATACTCTGTGAACATATCGGAACTTCTTCAACTTCATCTGCAATATTGCATAATTTTCCTTTTGCAGAAATTGGAGCAATTACTACTTTTTCAGGAGAGCTTACTGGACTTGGCGTTCTCCCAGCAGCCAAAGTTATAACATAAGTTTTTTCTTCACCTTTTTTAGGAAGAACCAAACTTCCAGCTTCATTCAACATCTGAACATTAGCAACACTTTCTCCCTCTTTTATTTCAACAACAACCGAACTTTCTTCTCCGGCGCTATTTTTGCCTTGAATTGCAATTTGAAATCCGCCAATTTCAACTTCTTCTGAACTTCTTTTTACACTAACCCCCACTTTAATTTTATCATTATTAAAACAAGTATATTCAGAGCTATCAATAATTGAAATTTGTTCTGGGACATTAAAACACTCTTTGCTTCCTTCAAGCTGCTCTTTAACAAAAGGAACAACAAACGCGACTATTGAAGCAAAAGCCACAATACTTATTAAGATTAAAAGTATTGTAGCAATTATCGGAGAAACTCCTTTTTTTGATTTTATCATTTTTATGAACATATTTCACTTACAGGCAGTTCAAAACCTGAAACATCTTCGTCACAAGTATATTTTTTTAATCCGCTTTTTGTTTTTCCTTTTAAAATCGGATTTATAATAATTTTCTCATAGGGATGATAGGGGCAACCGACTGTGGTTAACCCAGTATCACTCGAAGGATACCCCCTAGACGTTACTCCTGCGTTTATCTTAACCCCTTCAATTTCTGTAATTGTAGACTCTCCTGCCTTGTAAGCTATAACCTGCACATCTTCAATTGGAACATCTCCCTGATTAACAACATACAATTTTCCCTCCACAATTGTTGCAACAAACTCAACTTCGCTGCAGAATTTATCAGCAGATTTTGTAACACCTTGAATAGTTTTTTCAACAACTTCCCCTACAAAACTTCTCGCCCATAAAAATATAATTATAGCTAAAATAATGACAATTACTATCAGCAGACTAGTAGATACTATTGGTGATACTCCTTTTTTGCCTCTTTTTATCATTTTAATTCTTAGTTATTTGCATTTAAATATCTTTTCTTTATTAAATTCAAGCAGTTGGGCATGTAACATCCTGCGGTATCGGATTGCCGCAAAGCGCAAGATTTTCTTCTTGGATTCTAAATGGCTGTATTTCTATTTTCTGTATATTCCCGCCATCCATCCCCCCAACATCATACGAAAAAGTAGACTCTTCATGTTCATCAGGCTTCAAATCTCTTGCTGATCCAGTAATACCAAAATAATAGCTTCCATCTTCAAGTGGTACACCCCCGACAAATTTTAACCCAAAAACAGCTTGTTTTGAAGCATCTGGGGTTCCCCTTATATAATACCCTGTGACATTAAAAAGCCCATTATTTTTTACATCTACAGTTATCTTATCAGTATCACAAGTATAGCCCAAAATCATTAGTCTGGTATTCTCAGGACATTCTGGAGTTGGGGTTACATCAATAACTTTTTCCAGCCAAATATAAACTAACGTCGCCAGTGCCATACCAATTACTATCAACAAAACATAAGATACCATCAAGCTTACAGCTCTTTTATTCATCTTTCTATTCTGAGTTTCTGTTTTTACCATTTTATTTATCTTTTATCCTTCTTCTTCAGGGTTTGAATAAAGCTCGCCTTCTGTTGCGACATACTTTTCTTCACCGCTTCCTTTCGCTATTACGAAAAAGAAATTTTCTCCTTGATTTAAATTAAAATTATAATCTTTTCCTAAAAGTTCAACTTCAATTTCTGTTCCACTGCCAGAGCCAAAACTACTTATTATAAACTTCTTTCCTGCCGGAACCGTAATCGTTGAACTCCCATAAGTAATAGAAATCCCCCCGCTTGATTCTTTTTTATAGACAGTTGCACTTATATCACCTTCCCTGCCGTAAATAAAAACCAATTCTGTGCTGTCTGTTTTTTCAGCAGCATAGCCAACAAAATAATCTCTAGTAAAATTTGCTATTAATTCTGCAGTATCTTCTTCATTATAAACCCCATACTCAACCACTCTCGAGCTCTCTTCGCTTAGCTCTTTGCTTAAATCATAAAACTTTTCAGGCTTTTTTGAGACAGTTATATAATTAGTTATAGTCGATAAGCTGACTATAATCATAACGATTATTATTGCTGCGATTAGATAAAACTGCCCCTTTTTTTCCATGTAAAGATGAGGGGTATAGGGTATATAAATTTTAGTCTTCTGATATTTGAAAACTAAAATTTAATTTATCAATAACATATAAAAAATCAACATACTTTGGAAGGGGGTTTTAGTAATATGCAATCTTTTTGGTTTAATTAGTGCAAAGCTTAATGAGTGGGTGTAGCTTTAAAATTTTAAGAGATACTAAAGAAAAAAGTTTTGCAAACCCCGGGGTTTGCTCGATATCAACTAAAAAGCTGCCTCAAAATTTTCTCAGCTCTGCTACCCTGCAAGCACCTTAACTAATGTTTAGGGCTGCTTCGATCAAGATCTGACCCATTTCGCAAAAGCAAGATCGAACAGGACAAAGCCTCAACGTCAATTATGAGACTTTTTAACCAATATCTCACTTACCCCATCAGCCTGCCTAAAGCTCGCTTGCAAACAGCGGAGAGCTGCACCGCCAGCTTGGTCTGCAAAAATAATATGCAGAATAGGTTTTTAAGGTTTTGGTATTCGATAGAAAAATTTCTCCCAATCCTTTCCCAAAAAGCATTGTTAACAAACTCTATGGGGAGAGTTAACATCTTCTACTGGAAGTAGAACTCTTTCTAAACTTTCTATGAAAGTTTCAATGCGGGGGAAAGGATTCGAACCTTTGAAGGCACTAAGCCACAGGATTTCTTATCTTGTTTTCTATTTTAGTTTTTTCTTTTAGAGCTTTTCTTTTTTTCTAAAAAAGAAAACTCTCTTAAGTCCTGTCCGTTTGGCCGCTCCGGCACCCCCGCACAGGATAACCACAGAAAATTAGTATAAAAATGTTTTCACACAAGATTTTTATACTCAAGTTTCCCTAACTTAATATAAAAAATGAGGGTAAGTGAAGAACTTTATAGTTTATTCAGTACTTTTCAAGAACTGACTTATATATTAGGAGTCATCATTCTGTTAATAGCAATTTTATTAATTTTAAAACTTCTTGAAAAAAGATTTAAAAAAATACTGGAGCTAAGAAGAGCGAGCAGAAATCTTTTCTACAAGAAAGAAATAAAAAAGTTAAATAAGCTTGCACAAGCATCAAAACCCTCTCAAAAAACTTTGGATTTAATTAGTAACACCGCAAGAGGATTTTTTAACGAAGCATTTGAACTCCCAACAAGCCTGGAATACACCGAATTAATGGAAGAATTTAAGAAAAGAAAAAAGAAAGAGTGTATAAGCTTTTGCGGGCTGATGTCTGAATTAAACTACTCTGGAGAGGAAATGAAAAAAGATGAGCTTAAAACAGCTGTTATTCTCCTGCAAAAGATTATAGAAAAAAATAGGATTGTTACAGAACAAGAAAAAGCAATTTTAAAATACCAGATTGATGAAATAGAAGAAAAGAAAAATAAAAAACAGGAAAAAAAAGAGAAAATTAAAAAATCTCTATCAACTTTTAAAGTTTTCCAAAAAAAGGCTTTATCAAGCAAAGAGACTAAAAAAACACAGCCAATAAAGTCCAAAAAGCAAAAAAGCTTAGAATATAAAAAATTCAAGCCAAAACAAAAAAGAGCAGCTGATTTTGATGAGATGATGTTTAAAAAGAGAATTAATGCAAAAGTAAAGAGATTACAGAAGAAATATTCTTAAGTATTAAGAAATTTATATAACTTATGTAGCTCTGGTAATCTATCACATTTTAAGGTAGTTGATGAGAAGCTTGAGCAGGTTGAACCCAGCTTAAATATTCGTGAGAGTTACCAAATAATCCGCAGATTTATGCGTTAAGATATCATATTAACCGGTTCTAAGGAAAGATTCTGTACCTTATATTTGTCAAAAAATACTCAACTATTAATAGGAATATTGATATTAGAATGAGATAAGGGGTGAGATTTTCAGACACTTTCTTTTTTGTGATTTTCAAAACCTCTGCAAAAGCTTTATTAAGCTCGTCTGTATTTGTCGCGTCAAAAAACTTCCCTTCTGTGTTATAAGCCAGGGCTTGCAAAGCTTCTTTGTTAACTTTTGATTCGCCAAGCGAAGTCTCCCCTCCAATTTCTGTCCCTATCGCAATTGTATGGATTAAAACATCATTCTCATTTGCATAGTTAATAGCATCTTCTATTGTCCCAACATTAATCTGCCCGTCGCTTAACAAGATGATTGCTCTTAATGCTTCTGATTGGTACAAAAGATTAGTGGAGGTTACTATCGCCTCGTATAAATCTGTCCCTTCAATTTTGCTTATTTCAATAGAATCTATCGCACTTTTAACCTGCTCTTTGTTATCGGTTATAGATTCACGAATAAAGGCATTTCCAGAAAATGATAACACCCCAATTTCGGTTGTTCCTGGCGCGCCGTCTACAAACTGCTTGGATATTTGTTTGGCAGCTTCTAATCTATTCGGAGACAAGTCATTTGCTTCCATACTGCTTGAAGAATCTATCGCAATAATAAATGAAAATTCGCTTGCATTTGCCTGCATATGCAAAGTCAGTCCAGAAACAGCTAAAACCAACAAGACTGCAATAAAAATATTCAGTAAAAACACTGTAATGTTTTTTGAAAAAATCTCAATGCCTTTAACTCTTGAAATAGCTTCAAAATTAGCAAAGCTTAAAGCTTTCCTTTTTGATTTTCTTAAGGAAAATAAATAAATAAGGATGAACAAGGGAATTACAAATAACAAAACAAGATATTTTGGATTTGTGAAAGTTATGTACATTTTATTCTCCTCACCTTGTAGGTGTTAAGTGTTTACCTTTTCTTACCCTTTCCCTTAGAAATTCAGCAAGATAAAAAGGAAAAGGCTTGTCTGTTGTTAAGCTTAAAAAATCTACATTAGTGTCTATGAATATTTGTTTAACCATGTTCTCTTGTTCTAAAGCTATTTTTTCATATTTTTTGCCTGCAACACTTGGGTCTATTAACATCTGCTCCTTGGTAACCGGGTCTTCTATAATCAGCTCGCCCTTTATTTTTGGGAGGGTTTTGTCAAGCGGATCTTTTACCATGATTGCCATAACCTCAAATCTTTGGGAAAACGATTTTAAGGCTTCTGAAAACCCTTTTTTAATCCTAATAAAATCAGAAATAATAATTATGGCATTTAGCGAAGAATCAGCTGTCTCTGACAATTCTCCAAGGACTTTTGTTGAATCTTCTGCCCCCCCATAAAGCAGAGGGTCAGACAATTCTCCAACAAATAAATTAAATTGTTTTATGCCTTTTTTAGGAGGCACATATTGAATTATTTTATCATTAAAAAAAACAAAACCAATATTATCTCCCTCATTTATTATGAGATGGGAGAGGGCAGCTGCAAGTTCAGCAGCATATTCGCATTTTAATTTCTCTTGCGAGCCAGATAGCATATTTTCACCAACATCTACAATAAACAAAATTTTTAAGTCCCTTTCTTCTATATACTGCTTGACTAGCAATTCATTAGCTCTGTAACTGGCTTTCCAGTCTATATTGCCAGCATCGTCGTCTGGATTAAAATCCCTATATCCATCAAACTCCAGCCCCTTGCCCCTGAAAATAGTCCTGTATAAAATCTTTTTTAATAGAAACTGCCCCATTAATCTCTCAACTTCAGATATACCTCCAGCAATATCAAGATTAAGTTCTCTTTTTTTCATTTTTACTCCTAATCTCCAATTACCTTAACATTTATAAATTCAATCTGCCACGCTTCTGTGGTATTTAAATCTAAATTTTCCACAGTTAGGTTAGCATTATTAATTTCCCATGTTCCAGAGCCAGAAGTTGTGATGTTTTTAACATTAAACTCCATATTTGAAATTGTACAGCTATCTGCCAAATTCCAATTCCAATTTCCAGAGGTGGGGGGAATACAAGTAGAAGAAACTTCATACCAGCTTTCTAAAGTTATATTTCCAATTGCCAATGGTGAGTAAAATGGGTCGCTTGAATTTCCTGCATAAAATGTTAATCTTAAACTTACATCATTTGGGTTTCCTGCAAAACTATAATTTGTTATTGCACAATCTTGAAAATTAACTACACTTTGGTTATATTGATATTCCCAATTACATACATTTCCTTGACTTGAACCTTCACAAGTTGCTTCACTAAGAAAATAACCACATTCGGGATATAAAACAGTTTGACAGGCACCATCCCAGTTACAATTATATTGTTCTAAACACGCCACTTCATCGGCTATATTATTACAAGTATAATAATCTGGCTCTACATAAAATCCAGGCGCATTTGAACAACCAGCAGAACCCGAATATACTCCTATTTGTCCAGTTAAACTGCTCTCTAAATTAGTTTCACAATCTCCTAAAGTTATATTAACTCTATTTTCTGTTCCGTCTCCAGAAATATTAATGGAATTTATAGTTTGTGTTCCTTGAGTTGCATATCTTGAAATTTGATTATTATAAATATTTAAAATCTGTGTCGGTGTTAAAGTTGAATTAAATATCATAATTTCATCTAAAGAACAATTCATATATCTATCTGTTGAATCATGTCTGCCTATATACATTTTATTATTTAAAAAATCAGCAAAATTTATTTCTGATGTAGTTGTTGTATCACTCCCTACTAATGCTCCATTTTGATATAAATAAACCCCTGTTGTATTATATGTCATAACATAATGATTCCAGGTATTTAAAGTGAATAAAGCGCCTGATTGATAATCCCATAATGTATGCCCGCTTACATTTTGTATATATATTCTCATTGTGCGAGTTGTAGCTGGAGAAACATAAATTATTGGATTAAATGCTGAAGCAGAAGGATAAAATAATGTTGTTTGAGGGCTCCCATTTTGAAAACTTGCCCAAAAAGATAATGAAGCTTCTGTTGTTGTATAATTTATTCCCGTGATATATAAATAATCATAACTTAAATATTCTCCATCTGTCAAATTACCATTTAATTTCAGACAATTTCCTGCTTCATATATACATCCTGTATTATTAACTGTTGCATTCCCATATAATAATCCATTGTAATGATTTTCACTAAAATCATAAGAAGTCGTTTCTAACATATTAACTGCATCTCCATCAAAGTTCCAATATCCAATCAGATTATCATAAGGTGTTGTTAAATTATCTATTGACAAATGAGTAAAATTACTATTTCCTGTTTCTGCCGTGATACTGGTTAGAATTGAATTTGTTATAACTTGTTGTTCTGATATTGTTATTGTTGGGTCAAAAGAAATATTAAATGTTCCGTCGCCATTATCTTTCCAGTTGAAAACAATTATCTCATTAATACATTCCATAGTTTCATTCCATTCTATACATTCTGTCCAGTTATTATTTAATCCACTAACGATAACATCTGTTCTGTTTAATAAAAGAATATTGTAAGTTCTTAAAATATCATCATGAGAAATATAAACTTTATCTTTAATTATAATTGAATTTCCTTCTTTCCTTATGTCCTCCATAGTTAGATTTTCAGCTTCTTCTAAATGCAAAACAACATAATTAAGATTATTTTTTATATTTGTTGAGATATTGGAAAAATCTGCCCCATATTTTATTTTTATTTCTGAAGGTGTAGAAATATCCTCTTTCCAAAAATCTTTCTGAATTGAAGAAGGAATATCCTCCCAATTATAAACTTGCCCATTTATATAGAAATAAACTGAATAACGGGCAAACCAATTTTCCCCTGAAATCTTTAATCCCCCATCAATAGAAAATTTGTATTTTTGAGCTTCTGGGTTTGGAATATAAGGGTTGATAGAAATTTCTGCTACAACAAAAATAGCAGAAATAATTAGCATAATTCCGATTAAGTAAATTATCCTGCTTTGTAATTTTTTATTTAAATTATAAATCAACATTTTCATATAAACCTCCTATGAAACATAGTTCTCCATCAAAATCAATATAACTTACAATGCTCCCTGTAGAATTTCTAATTTTAAAAGCATCTCTTGAAGGAGCGCAAGAACTTGAAGCTGAACAACTTCCTTGCTCAACACACAAATCCCCTGTTGAATTCACATAAGCTACAACACTATCAGAAGAATTTCCGATAGTAAATAAATTTGAAGAAGATGCAAGACAACTTGTTCCGTTAATACAAACCCCCTTTAATACAATATCGCCCTCATTTCCAAACCAAGAGACATTATTTCTTGTTGAATCTTTAATGTAAAGTTTTGAAGTATCTAACAAAGGAATTATTGTTAAATTGATTCCAGGGGAATAGTAATCTGAGAAATTATTACTTCCATTCAAGTCAATAGCCCTACATCTTAAATCAACTTCAGATTGAGAAGCTATATCACTTATATCCCAATCAAAAACAGAAGTTTCAGAATGATTTCCTATATCTTTCCAAATAATTTCCCCATTTAATTGGTAGGTTACATCAATAGCATTAATTTCCAATTCTCCTTCAGTATCCGAATGAAATTGAAAGGGAATTGTACAATTATCTCCATTTATAACACATCCCGTACAATCACAAGTTCCATTATTTAAGGCTGTATTTATCACAGAAGATAAATCTTTTGTTTTGTTATTTGTTTGGTTAAATTCTCCCAGAAAACTCCATTCATACGTTCCATCGGGGGTTCCAATTTCAAGATAAGGATTTTGCAGTAAGCTCTTATCATTATAAGCTAATCCATTTCCCCCGTTATACAAGCTAAAGATTTCAGAATCAGACAAGCTTCTATTCCAATAGCTAAATTCATCTGCAATTCCTCTATAGAGCTCTACTCCTCCAGCGTCATTTGACCTGCCAATAGCTAAATCAATAAGATTTTGCTCAGAATTAGTTGCTTGTGCGCTAATATTTAAGGTTCCATTTACATATAGAGATATATCTGTTCCATTATAAACCCCCGTCATCATCACCCACCTATTTTTTATATCTACGGGGTACGGAACAGAATTATTCCCAACTAGAAACTCAAATCCATTAATTCCGTCTTTGACAAAAAGCGTCCATCCTTTATTATCCTGCCAATTGTTAATTATTTGCTCATTTGCAGATAATTCTCCCCCACCCCAATAAGGAGTTTTCATCCAAAAATTAATTGTACACTCATCTAAACAACTGAAATCCTGGCTTAATGTAATGTTTAGCCATGCTTCTGAATAATTAAAATCTATAGCACCCCCAATCTTCCCACCCCCTGTCCAATTCGCTTCTATATTTGGAATAGTTTGATAATAATTTGTAGCATTATGTTTTCCTGAAGCAAGGTCTAATGCATTTGAACCTGAAGTTTCGTTTAATGTCCAATAAGAAATTATTTCATTATCCCAATTAAAACTTTCTTTGCCACTTAAATTCAGATAAGCTGAAGTTACATTAGAATACCTATAAATCTCTAAATATCTTGTTGTATTTTCATTTCCTGAAAAACTTAAATTTTCTGTGTTCAGAGAATTGTTAAAATGGTCTTTATTTATTAACCCAGTATAATTGTAATATGCATCTATAAAATAAGTAATCTCATCGTTTTCTGTATCAATACTTCCGCTACAGTTTAATTTTATTTGTTGAGAAAATTGATCAGAACAAGATTGACCATCACATAAAATAGAAGTGGGGGTGGTTGGGGGGCTGCTTGGAACATAACTACAACTTTCATTACACCCTTCTGTTCCAGCTACTATTCCATCGCATTGAGAATCTGCACTACATCCAGAAGCAAATGTACTATTTCTGCAGATGTTATCTCCCCTATCCTGTCCTTCTGCACCAGAAGTACAGTTATCTGCAAAATAATTATATCCTCCAGAACATGAAGCGATATTATCTCCCGTTGTTAAACCATCACACAAAGATTCACTACAAGAGCAACCAGCGTCTGTGCATTCAAAAACCGAAGTTATATCTTGATACTGACAATTACTGTTACACTCATCTTTATAATAGGTTTGTCCCGTTTGATTACAAGTATTTAAATCTGTTCCAGGTGAAAGGCTATTACAACTTGAAGTTGCAGTACAACTTGCGTCAAAAGCAGAGCTTCTACAAATATTATCTCCTCTATCTTCACCTTGACAAGTAGAGGAACATTTATCTGCAAAATATGTTGGACTAATCCCACAACCAATATATCCTTCTCCAGGTAATTTTTCATCACACTGTGTTGTAGAGTCACAACTAGACTCACATTCTTCTACTACATCATCTTTATAGCCATTTTGCCATTCACATTGAAATCCAGAATTAGCTGAACACTGGTCTTCATCTTTTTCATCACAACTAGATGGAGCCCCACAAATTTGTTCTCCTTCATAATAACAATTTGTTCCAGTTAATTCACAAGCTAATTCATCATAACTCCCAGGAGAATTTTCACATACTGAACCTCCAGGTGTTATTTCGTCACACCATTGAGGAGCACCAAAATTATATTCACAATCCCCACCAGAACAGCTTAATGATGTTCCTGAACAAACTAAACTCGATTCAAGCTCGCCATTTTGGCAATCTTCACTATAGGTATCGCAATCTCCATCACTACAAGTAAATCCAGAAGTAGAAGCATCTTGACATGTTCCACCATTAGTTGAACAGCCAGAACCACAACAAAATCCACTTTCTGAAACAATTCCTTGTGTGCAATCTCCGTCTGCGCAGTCTATAAATCCATCATCATCTTCATCAATACCATCAGTACAATCTATTTCAGAAGCATAATAATAAATAGTATTTTGTTTAAAAACTGATAAGGCATCATCTTCTTCAGAAGAACTATGATCATCCTGCCAATCATTCCAATATTCACTAAAATCATCATCAGTTTGATCTTCAAAAGTTTCCCAAATATTGTCATTAAAATTACCATTATAATCATCTTCACTGCTATCATCAAGAAGGTCCCATAAAGATGCTGCAACATTTCCTTCTACATCATCTCCTTCATCCCAAGGAGCACCAGGTGTTCTGCTTTCAATATCAATATCAAAATTTTGGGTTGTATCTGTAAAATCTTCATCATCAAATATAGTTAAAGGGAAAAAATTTGCCCAACCTTCTACCCAAGCACAACCTTCAGACGATTGATCTGCAATCCAATGAGGACTACAACTAGGAGTTGGGGGCATATAATTTTCATATACTTCATACATTACAGCATGCCCATATTCGTGAAGAATTACATCTTCATCATTTGCATGCCCTCCACCTGGACCTGAACCGTCTCTCCCATCCAAATGAATATCTCCATTGTGATGATAATGAGTCCCAGAACTACAACTATCATAATTAGCACTATGATCATCTTGCCAAGTAGCTACTTGTTTGGGGATAATATAACCCGGATCTGCAGTATTTACCACATAATCCCATCCGTCCAACAGATCCTCATAAATCCACCACGCGGGTCCTTCATCATCAGCTGTTGGAGTACGCCAACTTCCAATATCATGGGTCCCATCTGGAACATTATCTGTAGTAGTTGTATATGCATCATAGATGCTTTCTCCACTAGTGCTCCCGTCAACTTCTACAGCACTTGATGTTGCAATAACTCGAACGTAAATATCCTGTGTCCCCCATTCTGGATCATCATTATCAATTGAGTCTGATTGAAAATCTCCATTGGTATCGGTGAGGGTAGTATCTAAGAGATCATCTCCGCTGAGAGTATCTTCATCCCATATTTGTATTGTTGCCCACTTTAATGATTGGTCATCATTATCTCTGTCTTCATAAACAAAATTCCCTTCGACTATCACATTTCCTGCAGAAACTAAAGAAGTTAAAACTAAAATTAAACAACAAATCATAGTCACTCTTTTCATTTTCATTTTTTAATCAGTATTTGTAACTATCTCTATTGTGGGTTCGGGTATTTTAATATTATTATTTACAAGAGTTTCTTTTTCAGGAGGTGTACGTGAATCGCTTAATTTAAGGGCCAGATCGTTATTTTCATTTATATCCATATTTTTAAAGGGGGTCATGATATTATCCAAATATGTTATCCCCCTATCTTCAAACACAGAGATATAAATATTACCCCATCCTCCAATGTAGTTCTCACCAGTTGGTGGACTTCTTATCTTAGATTTAATTGTCCAATTACCAATTTTCATAGCCTT
>Ga0315286_10000099_pt1 | contig 58819 bp, 58 predicted proteins | sample YL17G10_0_MG_FD_205038 | JGI IMG/M metagenome (GOLD analysis project Ga0315286, IMG submission 205038) | Sediment microbial communities from Yellowstone Lake, YNP, Wyoming, USA - YL17G10_0 | ecosystem: Environmental > Aquatic > Freshwater > Lake > Sediment | place: USA: Wyoming | collected...
TAAGAATTGCAGACATGCAGGGTAATGTACAGGTACCCCAAACCACCCCCGAAGCTGTTAAGAAGGACGGGACGGATGTCTCTGATTGGTTGAAAGAAATGGAGGCAAAAGAAGGAATATCAAAAGGTGATCTCGGAAAAGGTATCGATGAAGAACTTATCGATGGAGATGAATCTGAACCACTTCCCGAGTGGTTAAGTGAGGTTGAAAAAGGAGCCAGAGCTTCCGAGTGGATCTCGGGGGTGGATAATCTGCTTGATCTGGAAAAAGTTGTCGATGATATTGCCCAAAACCAGGAGATTCCCCTATCCTTTGAACCAGATGAAACCCTCTTGACGGATAAGGAAATATCACTGGATATATTTAATATGGAACCAGAAGATAAATCTTCTATCACACTTGAAACAGTTGATGAAGGAAATGTATCGAAAACAATAAAAGATGACCAACCTTCGGATTCCGGTGGGACACCCAGGATCGAATTGATCGCTTCCGGCAAGCTCCCCGGAACAGGCATGTTATCCAAAATACCTGGGATTAATATTGAGAAAGGATCCGCAACGCTTGAAAAAGCCCAGCAGTTCATTGAAAAAGATGATCTAATAAAAGCCTTAATAGAATATGGAAGTTTGATCAGAAAAGGGCAGCTCCTTGAACAGGTGATTCATGATCTGCGGGAAATCACTTATCGATTCCCGGTGGACATCTTGATCTGGCAGATGCTGGGTGACGCTTTTCTGCGGGCGAATCGGCTGCAGGATGCTTTGGATTCTTACACGAAAGCAGAGGAGTTGCTCCGCTGAAGAATGGATAAAGTGGAGATTTCCTTGGTCAACATGATAAAATATGGACCTCGGGCAATCTCCGAGGTTTATATTGTATATGGAGGTAATTATGGAAAGAACATTGGTTCTTGTAAAACCTGATGGAGTTCAGCGGGGTTTGATTGGGGAAGTGGTCAATCGCTTGGAAAGAAGAGGTTTGAAGCTTGTTGCTGCGAAATTTATTTCAGTGAGCAGGCAATTGGCTGAAACGCATTACTCTATCCATAAAGGGAAACCATTTTATGATTCCCTGATCCATTATATATTATCCGCACCGGTTATGGCCATGGTTTGGGAAGGTCCATCTGCAATTGAAGCTGTGCGGCAGACCATGGGTGCCACCCGTCCCACCGTGGCCGCTCCCGGATCGATCCGGCATGATTTTGGGCTTGAGATTGGCAGGAATCTCACCCATGCCTCTGACTCGATCGAGAATGGTTTAAAAGAGATCTCGCTCTGGTTTTCACCGGAAGAAATTATCAGTTGGGATCGGGCGAATGATACCTGGATATTTGAATGACCTGGGTCAACTATAAATAATTTGCCCCATCCACCTGGATGGGGCAAATTATTTATTGGACGTGCAGAATGATCTTGCCTTCCTGCCATAATTTTTCCAATTGATAATAATCGCGTTGGTCCGGAGAGAAGAGATGGACGAGGATTGAGCCAAAGTCGATTAATACCCATCCACATCGGGAAGTTCCTTCAATTCGTCCTTTTATGTTATGTTTTTCGTGCACACTTTTTACAACTGAATCAGCTAGGGCATCCAGCATCCGGTCACTCGTCCCAGTACAGATTATAAAATAATCAGTGAATGAACTGATTTGATTAATATCGATCAGAAGGATTTTTTCACCTTTCTTTTCTTCAAGCACATTGATGATTGTTTGAGCAATTTCCAACATAAATAATGTATTCCTCTTTAGTGGATCATTTTATTAAACGGAATTGAATGGATGGCTGTGTAGATGGGTCCTTTAGGTTTCAGATCACTTTTAAAGATCGTGACTGACTTAACCTCCAATTCCTCGATGATTGAAATATCAATTGACCGGATGTCCTCCAATAATTTTTTATAATTCAAAGCAGGAAATATTTCATTTACCCGCCCAAGTGTGATATGTGGAGAGAATGACCTTTCTTCCCTCTTAAAACCAAAAGTGGCTGTGACCGATTCAATTAATTTGTGAATAATAACCAACTTTGGGGAATGGCTCAGACCGATCCATATGATCCTTGGTTTTCGAACATTGGGGAATATACCTGTTTCTGAAAACGGAATTGAAAAAGGTTCGATTTGGTTAATTTCAATTTCCAATGATCGCGCTAATTGATCTATATTCTGAGGTGATGTTTCCCCCAGGAATTTTAGTGTTAGATGAATATTGTTTGAAGGAACCCAGCGAATGGAAGGAGTGGGGAAGTTTCCCTTTAGAGACTCCGTCTGACAAGAAATGGCATCCTGGATCGTAGGGGGGATTTCGATGGCAATGAATGATCGCAACATCATTGTAGTAAAAATAGCATATTATAGAAAAACCGGCAAGAGGCTGATCAATTTACTTCCTGGGTTGAAACTTTTCATAATCATCTGGAGTATCGATATCCATTAGAATGCTGGGGTTATTGACCAAGACATAATGGATCTTTTCTTGATGAAGATTTAGGAAATCCCGCGGAGTGGAAGGAAATTTTAAACCAAGAAATTGAGGCCAAAGTTTTTGCGAGATCAACCACGGATGCCCGCGTTTACTCTGGTAACTGGGGATGATAATGTCGGCATTCGTTTCCTTGAATGTTGAACAAGTCAGCTGAACGACTTTCTCCTGAACAAGCGGTTGATCTCCCAGGGTGATCAGGGCTGCTTTTTGCGATGGACTTATTGCGCGGAGACCAACCTGAATTGAAGTCAGCATATCTTCACTGTGAAAGGGATCGTTGAAGATTATCTTCAGCGGATAATCACTGGAAAGAAGTTGAAGATGATTGAAAAGTTCCTCCTGCCCCTTTTGGATCACAACATTGATCTCCTGAATGCCAGCATGGGACAAGGTTGATATGACCTCCCAGATTATCGTCTTATCTTTCCACGCAAGCAATAACTTTGGTCGTCCCATGCGGGTGGATAAACCTGCCGCCAGGATAATGGCAGCAATGTCCTTCATCTTATTCAATCAACAACCTTTCATAATCTTCTATTGTGTCGATATCATCCAATTGGGTAGAGTCATACCATTGAATATATTCGGGAGGGTATTTTGGGAATACTCCTCTGCCTCCGATATCTCCATTGAGTTCGATCAGGTCTGGAAAAGTTGACCTGTCGAAGATGACAGGATTTCCACGTCTGCCATCCACCAGGGGGGCGATGACTGCTGATAGAGTTCTACAATGTTCCTCTACCAAGGCTCGCAGAATCGCTGGGCTTGTTTGAGGCTGGTCAGCAAGCAGAAAAATTGCGCTACCGCAATTTTTGGATGCTCTTCTTAAATCTTGGTTTTTTAGGCTCATGGTTTCACCATCCCGGAGAGTTTTGATCCCTGCCCGTATGGATGAACTTTGACCTTCCTGCCAATCTGGATTATGGATGATTATGATCTTATCCGAAAGGTCCGAAATCGCATCTTTGACTGGATCTGCGTCTGCACCTGCCACAACAATGATCGGGGATAAATTGGAATTCATTGCACAACGAACGATAGCCCGAATGAATGGTATTCCATGGTAGCTCAGCAATTGCTTGGTCCGACCATATCTGGATGATTGCCCTGCCGCCAATATGATCGCTGCTGTTGGTTCGAATACGGCATGAATAATATTATTTTTCAACTCGGAAACAATAATGTTTTCATACAACCTACCGACTTTTCCCGCCAGGGTCCCTGCCTGGGCTTGAAGAAAGACCGTTTCCGCTTGGTTAAGTAACAGGACCTTCTTCGCATGAGCTGGGATATTTTTTAATCCCCCTTGCTTCTGGCATAAGACCTTTTCCAAGGATTCGATCGAAATGGTATCACCTTCCTGGAGACCACTTAGTTTGGAATATATATCTGGATGATGAACCACAGAAGGATTTAGAGGTCTGCCTAGACTAGCCAACCCTGCCACAACCACGACTGTCTCAACAAATCCAGGGATGACCGGTTCATTCATAGCTGGTGCTTTTATAGGAAGCTGGCGTGATCCGTCGCATTCTATCAAGAGTGGAAGATTCCGTTTTTCACAGAGTTCATATAGAAGATCCATTTGGGTCTCATTCAAACCGCTTAACCTGTCAACCGATGGATTTCCAGTAACCAGAGTGATCCCATCCAGGTTGGGTTCGATATTCTTCAGGTCTGACCCAGTCTGGATAATGAGATGCCGGTCAGCGATTGTTGATTGCCATGTTCCCATGTGGGTGGTCGTGGTTATGATTACTGGTCCAGACAATTCTTTTGCCAGAATGGAAATAGCAGTTGTTTTCCCACCAGAACCTGCAAATGCAACGTGAGGGGTTTTTATCAGTCTTAAAGCTTTGGAAAATTGCATATTTATAATTTTGGCTTATCTCGCCTGTCTGGTTGCAGGTTGGTGTCACTTAAAATTACTTCCAGTACACTGCCTCCAATCGCCATGGCTTTATCAGAGATGGAAAAACACAAGTTGATATCACTCCTGTGATCCATATCCCCAATTTTCATCCCTTTTTGAACCGTAACACCATCATGGATCAACCCGCGCAATAATCCTGTAAATGGAGCAAGTATGGGCACTCCATTTATTTTTGCGATCACGGAACCAGATTCCAATAGATCACCAATTTTTACTTCTGTAAGGATGGTCCCGCTCATGGGAGCTCGTAGAATTCTGGTGGGATCACCAGCGGGATGACCGGTATCATCCAGGGCTTTTCCCTGCCTGTAAATCCGCCCAAGAGAGTGCCCTCGGCTGGATTCGATGACCACACTGCAATCCACACCGGCAGTAAAACCTGGTCCAATCCCGATCAGCAATGGGACAGATTTATAAAGAGATTTAATTTCAGGTTTTTTCTCCATGCGGGCATCAATCAGAACCGAAAATTCATATTTGTTTGATTTAAGAATTTCCAGGTTCTCATCGACAAGGATTGGTATCTCTCTTCCCATTTGAGTTATGGATATTTCCTTAATTGAAGAAGATCTACGGGATATGATCCTTTCCACTTCGGTAAACCCAGAATAGATCGCTTCTGAAAATGAGACTGTACGTCGCACCGTCAGTGGTTTCGGTAATTCGGTCATGATCACTTTAAATCCAGACCGAAAAAGGCGCGCTGCGATGCCGGATGCCAGATCTCCACCGCCTCTTATCACGATCACTTGTTCCATGGTCTTTATTAAACCACAATCCCCCTAAAAAAGGGGGATCGGAAGAATAAAAAGGTCCTGGAAGGATTCGTAAAAACCTAAGCGATTAGATCCTCCCCAAACCACGTAATATTCTTTCCGGGGTCAGGGGAAATTCATTGAACCAAACACCGGTGGCGTCGTGGAGAGCAGCCGTAATCGCAGGTGCCAGCGGCAGGAAAGGTAATTCGCCCAACCCTCTCGCTCCCCACGGACCGATTGGATCAGGTACTTCAACTATCACCAACTCGATTTTTTCGGGAATATCCAGAATTGTTGGAATGAGATATGTGCTCAACTGATCGGTCAGGACATAGCCGTCCCTGGTTTGATAGTTTTCAAGGATTGTATATCCCTGCGCCTGGACGATGGCTCCTTCGATCTGTCCTTCCACTAGTGCTGGATTGATTGCTTTTCCAACATCGTTCGCTGAGACCACCCGGATCAATCGAACGATACCTGTCTCTTTATCCAGTTCCAGTTCTACTGCCTGGGCTACATATGCATATGCAAAATTCGGGGTGGAATAGCCGGTTTCTTGATCAAACGGTGTTGTCTCAGGAGCGAAATAAACAAATTCTGCTGCAGCAGGTCGAATTTCATCCTTCCACTTCTTTAATGCCAACGCTGCAGCACCTTTGATCGCATTTCCAGACATGAAAGTCATACGGGAGGCTGAAGCACTCCCGGAGTTATTTGATGATGCTGTATCGGATGCAACCAGCTTGATTTTTTCCATGGGAACCCCGGTGGCTTCCGCTGCCATTTGTATCATGACTGTATGATTGCCTTGTCCGACTTCTGCACTTCCATGCCTTAGGATCACTTCTTCGATCTTGGATTTCCCTCGTAATTCAATGCCAGCCCAACAATTTTCCTTGTAACCGAAACTGAAACCGACATTTTTAAATCCACACGCAAATCCTTTTCCCCTTACCATGTGTATCTCTTGTTTACCAGAGCGAGAGATAGGTTTGTCGTCTTCTGACTTAAACCAGCCAAATTTACTTGCTGCTTCATCGATCACCCGGGAAATGGTCACCGGTCCGGGCACAACTGTACCGACAGAAAGAGTATCACCATCTTTGAGAGCATTAATCCGGCGGAATTCCACCGGATCGATCCCCATTTTTTCAGCCAGCTTGTTCATTTGTGATTCAGCCATGAATAATGCTTGTGGTGCACCGAATCCTCGGAAAGCAGCACCTGGGACGTTGTTTGTGTAAACCCCGTATACATCTGTTTTCATGTTGGGAATGAAATATGGACCGCTCGATGTAATGGTGGAGTTTCCAAGCACCTTATTGGAAGTGTACATGTATGCGCCGGCATCCGCGATTATTTCAGTGGACGCAGCAACCAATTTTCCATCTTTATTTGCACCCCACCTGGACTTGATGATCATGGCATGTCGTTTTCCGTGTCCAATGATCGATTCCTGCCGCGTCCAGATGATCTTAACTGGTTTGTTTAATTTCATAACAGCGAGTGCAAGTAAGATCTGGACCGATAGGTCCTCACGCCCCCCAAATGCTCCACCAATTGCCGGGTAGATCACTCGAATAGTATCTGGAGATCGATTTAATGCATGCGCTATTTGATCCTGATCAGTCTTGGTCCATTGTCCGCCCACCTGGACAGTTATCCTGCCATTTTCATCCAGGTAAGCGATGCCTGCTTCAGGTTGAAGATAAGCGTGTTCCTGGACCGGCACCTGGTACTCATCTTCCACAATCGTATTTGCCAGGGAAAAACCTAACTCGATATCTCCTTTCCTGATCTTATCATGCACACAGATATTGCTTGTGCCCAGCTCAGGATGGATGATCTCTGAACCAGGTTGCATGGCAGCTACAGGATCGGTCACAACGGGTAGATCCTCGAATTCAATCTTGATCAGATCCCGTGCCTGACCAGCAATTTCCTCAGTCTCAGCAATGATCGCTGCAACCTGATCCCCTATGAATCTGACAAGATCACCATCCACTCGGGATGATCCAGGACCACATAACACCGGTTGATCGTTCTTTTGAAGACCATATTCATTAACTGGAACGTCTTTGGCAGTGTAGATCGCCACCACACCTTTAACACATATTGCTTCTTGGATATCAACCTTGATGACACGTGCATGCGGACGCCTGGCAAACAGGATCTTCATGTGCAGCATCCCGGGTATGGATAGATCTCCGGAGAAACGTGTAATCCCCGTTACTTTTCCAAGGGCATCAACCCGTCTGGTTGGTTTTCCAACGAATTCTAAGTTTTTCATATGAAAAAATTCAAATTATCGAGATTTCTTTACACGCCTGCCTTTTATGGGTGGAGCATCCACATCCGAGAGCAGTGGTGGTGCAACCATACGATAAATGATCGAATACAGCAGTGATAAAATTCCAGAAAGAATGATCGTGAGAACGATTGTTAATACAACGATGGCATAAAAATTGGGAATGATTGTGATCGGGGCTAGTATATTTGTGAGAATCTGATACTTCCATACCCACAGTGGAAATTGAACAAAACCCAGCAGACTTTGTGGGATGGGCCAGCTTTTTTCGACTCCGATCTTTAATAGTTCAATCGATCCAAAATAAGAAATGATCGGTAGAATGACCGCCACCAGGCATCCGATTCCTCTCCATATTGGATGTAAACCAAGCGGGCGTTTATATTCTTTTTTTTGATATTTCGAGTATTTGGACATATTTATCCTTTTTAAACCATCACTTTGGTTATAATAGCTTTTTCGACAGCGGATATTATTCTGTAATATCCGGTGCATCGGCAAAGATTACCGGTCAGGGCTTGTTGGATTTCATTTATTGTAGGATTGGGACGCTCCTCAAGTAATTTTACAGCTGACATTATAAAACCAGGGGTGCAATAACCACACTGGACTGCGCCTTCTTGGATAAAAGCTTCTTGAACGGGGTGAAGTGTAGCAGCTTTGTGCGAGTCATATATTCCTTCGATTGTTATGATCTCTGCTCCATGAGCGCGTCCTGCCGGGACAAGACAAGCCATGACAGCTTTTCCATCAAGAAATATGGTGCAAGCTCCGCATTCCCCTTCAGCACAACCTTCCTTTGTACCGGTTAACCCCACATCTTCGCGTAATAACCTCAATAAGGTTTTCCGGTGGGCACCTCTAATGGCAAATTTCCGACCATTTACACACGTTTCGATCATTGAGCCAGAGTGGAAAGGAACGGCGGGTTGTCTTGTTGATGTCTTCTCCCCCCACAATAGAACCGGATCTGTTGGAAAGGTATCTCTTTCGCTTCCATTAAGAATGCTGCGAAGTGAACGATTGGTCAGGATCCGAACCATCTCCCGCCGGTAGGTTGCCGAGGCGCGAATATCATCTATCGGTCGGGCAGCCTTCATGGTCAGATCAGCTGCCTGGGCGATGACATCCATGCCAAGGCTTTTCCCGGTGAGAAATAACTCAGCTTCGCTTGCTCGAATAATGGTTGGAGCCACCGCTCCCAGGGCAATGACAGTGGATATTATTTCATTTCCATTAAATTTGAGCAGGACTGCAACATTAACTATGGAGATAGCTTGTGCTCTCCTAAGTGCTAATTTTTGAAAAGTTCCTTTCTGATTATTCTCCAGCGCCGGAAATTGAATTTCAATTAATAATTCATCTGGTTGAAGATCGGTCTTACGAACCCCTTTATAAAAGTCTTTTAATGGGATGGTTCTCTTGCCACGTTCCGAAACCAGCACAAGTCTTGCATCCAGAACCATCAATGCCGTTATGGTGTCGTTTGCTGGAGACGCGGTGATCAAATTTCCTGCTACTGTGCCTCGATTACGGATCTGGGGTGCTCCTACCTCCCAACACGCACGAGCCAATGGATATGCCCGATTGCGTATCAATTCTGATGAAACACACTGATTATGGGTCACCATTGCCCCAAGGTGAATCATCCCATCCCCGGAAAGAGAAATTTCATCGAGACCGGGGATGCGGGATATATCAATAACTGTATCTATATTCTTATGGAGGCTGCGCTCCATCTCTAGAATCAAGTCTGTTGCACCAGCGATAATGCGTGCCCGCCCCGCTTTATTAGCCAATAATTGGATGACTTCGTCTGTGCCAGTTGCGCAGTAATACTCATCCCACATAAAAAGGTTCTCCACATAAACCAGGAATTAACCTTTGGATAAAACCAAGTCATCTAATTCCTGGTTTATTGATTACGGCGCATTAGCTGCCAGTGATTATTTCATAGCGATGGTTGTATGTTTTAGTCGCTTCGCGTGCCAGGGTTATCACATTTCGTATGGCTGCGGGAAGCCCAGTCTCATCTCCGAGCGAATTTTCAAGATTATCCAATGCAAGGTTGATCTGGTCAGCTTTTTCAAAGAAGGCTGTATCGAAAGCATATAGTTTGGTCAGCTCTTCTTCATTGATCTTTACTGCATCAAAAAAGCCTGAATACCCATAACTGGCTGTACGGATTTTGTCGGTAAAGGTTCGCAATTGAATGGCTGCTTTTTCCATATCATCGATATGTTCAATTCCACCTTGACTTATAAGGTCAGCTTGGAGAGCTGAAGTCCTCTTCCAAAGATCCTCGAAACGGTCAGCAACGGATTCTCGCAAAAGCTTGTCGGCAGCACGACGATTTTGTCGTTCTATATACCCTTTAAATCCTGGTATATAACTTGCCAGTTTCTTGAATATATCCTGGTCCCCAGTAACTTTCTCAAACAGATCACCCATTTTAGTACCTCCTGGCTGGAACAATGAAATCGAGGAATTTGCTTGATTATTATAGCCTGAGATTACAGTTATAATCAAGTCAAATACAAGGTTTCACACTCCTAATGAGCTTATTTCTCAACAATTATTCATCAGGTGTGAAATTTATATAGCATACGAAATTTATATTTCAAAGTTGCAGGGGTACGCTGGCTGGAGGAATTTATGTCAGGTGATCTTTCATTTTTACTGAGCCTTGTGGATTTCAGTGTCATTCTGGAAAATGGAAAAGTCAGAGTTTCCGATCCAACCCTTTTAAGAAAAAATATTAGTCAATGGGTCAGAATATCATCATTTGAGACAGGTCCTCGACAGGGTTGGGCGCGCTACTTGCTGCGAAAGGTTGCGTTGGAACTGGGTATCTTCCCTGCATCGATCAACGATCTCTATATTGCCAGAGGTCGCGGGGATATCCCCCCAACGTTTACTGTGCCAGCCATTAATTTACGTGTTTTATCGTTCGATGCTGCCAGGGCTGCTTTCTCCGCCGCAATGTCATTGAATGCATCTGCGATCATATTTGAAATTGCCCGGTCAGAGATCGGTTACACCTCCCAACGACCCGCTGAGTTTTCCACCAATATTCTCGCTGCAGCAATCGCAGAAGACTATCAGGGTCCAGTTTTTATCCAAGGGGACCACTTCCAGGTCTCCGCCAGGCGATATGCAGCTGAATCAAATGCGGAAGTTGATGCCATAAAAGATCTGATCCGGGAAGCGATTACTGCTGGATTTTATAATATTGATATCGATAGCTCCACCCTTGTGGATATTTCACGCGCGGATATCACAGAACAACAAAAATTAAATGTTGAACTTTCGGTTTTCTTCGCCAAATTTATTCGTGAAAATCAGCCTGAAGGAATTACGATCTCGATCGGTGGTGAGATTGGTGAAGTTGGGGGGAGAAATTCAACCGTTGAAGATCTGAATGCATACCTGAAGGGTTTCAGTATGGCTTTTGGATCAAAGGATAACGGTTCATTTGGATTAAGTAAGATCAGTATTCAAACGGGCACATCACATGGTGGCGTAGTATTACCAGACGGATCGATAGCCAAAGTGAATGTCGATTTTGATACTTTACGGGATCTCAGCCGCGCATCCCGATCTGGTTATGGTTTGGGTGGCACTGTCCAACATGGTGCTTCCACGCTTCCCGAAAGCGCGTTTGGAAAATTTGTCGAATATGAAGCACTTGAAGTTCATCTCGCCACCAATTTTATGAATATGTTTTACGATCAGGTACCGGATGCATTACGAAGCAGGATCTATGAATTTTTGAAGAAGAATTATGAGTCAGATCATAAACCAGGTATGACTGATGAGCAGTTTTATTACAAGACACGAAAAAATGCGATAGGACCTTTCAAGAAAGAAATCGATGACCTTCCGGACGAATTCCATTCGAAAATGACGCATGCATGGAAAGAGAAGTTCTTGGTTTTGTTTAAATTACTTGGTCTTCAAGAGACGAGGCTTTTGGTTGAAAAAAATATCAATCCGGTCATGGTCTCCCCCCGGATCGAAGATTTTCTGGGAACCGATTATTCTGTTGAAAATGTCAGCGACCTGGCAGATTAATTATTCAATATCAGGGAACCAATTCACGGATGACAAGTAAAGAACAAGGTTTATCCAACGATCGATACATGCTTATTCCCCGCACTTTAATTTTTATCAGGAATGGGAATTCTTTTTTACTTTTGCGCGGGGCAGATACCAAGCGAATTTGGGCAAATAAATTCAATGGGATCGGGGGACATGTTGAACGGAGTGAAGACATTCTTTCCTCAGCCAGGCGGGAACTTCTGGAGGAAACGGGGCTGTCCACAGATATCGCTTTATGCGGTGTGGTTACGGTAGATGTTGAAGACCAGACCGGGGTTGGAATTTATGTTTTTACAGGTGAGTATGCCGGAGGACAACTGTCTTCGAACCATGAAGGATCCCTGGAATGGATTAAGATGGATGAATTGGATTCCCTACCGTCGGTAGGAGATGTAAAAATATTCCTTGATCGAATTGCGAAAATGACACCAGGCGATTCCCCTTTCTCTGCTCATTCCTATTATAACGATCAAAATATTTTAACGGTCAGATTCAATGGTTAGAATTGCCGGTGATATCTTATTACCTTCATTTGAGTTTATAAAAGATTAATTTAGTGCTTCCATATTTTCTCTGATCAAATTCTTGCAAGTATTCCAGGGTAAGGTTTTCGTATTCTTTGGGATGGATCTGAACTATTACGCACCCTTCATCATTCAACCAGCCAATATTTGCATCGATCGCCAGTAATGCTTTGCTCCATAAGCCATAATACTGGGGGGGGGCGATATATGCAAAATCAAAAACATGGTCTGGTTCAGCAGAAATCATCAAGAACGCATCTCCTCGGCGGATATCTGCTTGTGCTGAAAAACCCACATGCTGAACATTTTCCCGGATGGTTTCAACTGCTTTTCGATCCAGATCAACAAAGCGGACGAATGCCGCCCCTCGGCTTATCGCTTCGATTCCAACCGAACCAGTACCGGAAAAAATATCCCACCAGGATGACCCATCGATATCCCAGGCAAGGATATTAAAAAGTGCTTCCTTTACCCGATCTGTAATTGGGCGGGTGCTATCACCGGGTACAGATTTAAGCTTGCGGCCTTTTGCTGAACCGGATATGACCCTAAGACTCATTGCTCCACCACCGAGCGCACAAATTTAATATTGCCATGCGGAGAGACACTTGAGATCACGCAACCTGTTCCGAGAAGCAATCGCCTTCCACCTACCTGCCGAATGGCATCCGTTATCTCACGACCAATTTCGTCTGGTGTGCCCAAGCTGAGAGTTTCCCGTTTAATTCCTCCGCATAGTATCCCCTGATATTTTTGAAAAGCTTCCTCTAATGATGGATCGGTATCGCGGTCGTGCCAATTAATTATCTGAACCGGTAAATCCTTCACAAGATCAAAATATACTTTCGTTCCATGCAGATGCAGGATGTTGCACCAAAGCGATCGCACCTGTTGTAGAATTTGCACATCTTGGGTTTTTCCAAAATTTACATATTCATCCTGGGTTAATAATTCTGCCTGGGCATGCTGTACCGCATAGAAAATCCCGTCAATTCCAATCTCAATAACAGATTTGACGAACAGCATTGTGCTCTGGCCAATAATATCCAATCCAATTTGAACCAATTCTGGAAAAGAACGTATGTGAGAAAGTAGAACCTCCCCACCAGCCAGGTTTTTCGCCTGTGAGAGCGGGCTGAAAATTGTTTGGATTACAGGAGTATCATGATCAATTTCCTTCCTTAATATTCTTAGACATTCCAATTGCTGGGAAAGAAATTTAGCCTCGGGTTTTATCAAAATCAGCTTCTCCCAGTCTCCTGGAGATTGTATTACATGTCTCGAATAACGTCGTGTCCCTTCTGGATTCCCTTCCCATCGATCTTCTGCGCCCCAGTCCTTCAGACAAAAGGACGATGCTGGGGTTACTTTAATCAGATCAAAATCATACCTGGACTGAAAGTCCAGTGTGGCAGCAGCCAGCATTTCAGGATCCTGGTCGTCCATGGGGAAGTGACGCCAGAGAGCAACAGGTGTTCTATCGATCGGCTGATTGGCGATCAATGCCTGCATTCGTTCGTGATGTGATAATTTGGAATGCGTCATTAATTTCTTCTAATTCATGGATTAAGCTTCAGCAATTCATTGTCTTTCTACTTGCTGCTCAACCGGTGTTCTTGCCGTTTGATCGCTTCTTCCATCCTTTTTAGTTGTTCATCCGTTTCGATCAATAATGGTGGAACCGCAACAGGTTTCTGGTTGTCATCCAATGCAACATAAACGACATAAGCCTTGTTGGTATGCGTGTATTCACCTGTGATGGGATTTTCAGCCGTCACCAGCACCTCGACCTCCATTGATGTGTGCCCCGTATAAGTTACCTCAGCATCAAGGGTCACGAGATCGCCGATCCGGATTGGTTGGCGAAAGGTCATCTGATCTATGGCAACTGTAACAACACGATGCTTTGAGTGTCGCATGCATGCCAGGGCACCTACTTCATCCACAAGTTTCATGACCCATCCACCGTGCACATTCCCGGAGTTATTGGCATGTTCTGGATGCATTAATTGGGCTATTGTGACATGGGATGCACTTGAAGGCTTGCGAACCTGGTCATCATTCATTATGAATTCTCCAAACTGGGATTGGGTGGGCAGAATAAATTTTCAGATCTTGATCAATCCAGGTCTTTTTTGAATTCACCGCTGTCGATGGTGTGCAGTCTTCCGGGTTCTTCCAGTAAAACGTCCACCGTGCTGTAGAGCAATTCACTCATAAGCGGTGCAAGCGGAATGGTGGCAGGTGGCATTACATGTTTTGGGTGTGGAGGTGGAATAAGGTCAGATTTTGAAATTTCTGTGTATCTTTGGCGAAGAATACGGTGATCATTACTGACGTATCCAACATATTTTCCCAAAATGGAGTAGACCTCCTTGCCTGGTGTCACCCATCCCACCCACTCACCAAGCCGATTGTACAAATATGGAAAAAGCATAAAAACTAGAGCGTCACCTCTGGATGTATAAAAGGGGATAATTTTGTTTTCAGTGGCGAACATGGATTATCAGATTCCTTTATGATTTTATATCATTATAAGTCCAATAGCGGTTCACGTAATAATTCCACAACATCACAATGAATATCGCTATCGCAAGGGTACAATTTTTTACCAGGAATTCGGTCGAGATCGGCATTCCAGTTCTTATTTTAAGCAGATACTTAAATAGCAATGGCTCAAGAAAATAAAGAATGGGAAGCCGGATGGCAGCCCCAGCCAGATTGACAATAAAAAACATCCCCAATTGCCCAGCCATGGGACGTGTTCTTGAGTCAGGATATGTCCAGAAACGATTCCAAAAAAAATTGCTGATAATTGCGCAAATAAACGAAATGCTGCCAGCAAGGATCAATTCCATATAAAATATATGCGTGAGAATGTTCATTACCAAGAAATCGATTCCTGCCCCGAAAGCACCAACGATGATGAACTTTATAAATCTCTTTCCCTCCTTTCTGTTTATTACCAGGTTCATGTCATCCCCAACTTCGATTTGAAATAAGGTATGGTCTTCTTAATACCTTCAACGATACCGATTTTCGGATCCCATCCCAGGATCATTTTTGCCCGGGTGATATCCGGTTGCCTGCGTTGTGGATCCCTTTCACTGCGATCATCCGGCAGGAATGTGATTTTTGCCTTATTATTGGCGATTTCATTGATTGTTTCCGCAAATTTCAAAATTGATATTTCGGTCGGATTTCCCAGATTGACCGGGTAATGTTCGTCCGAAAAGAGTAGACGCTCAATTCCGTCGATCAGGTCATCCACGTAGCAAAAGGATCGCGTCTGATTGCCGTCTCCATACACAGTAAGGGTTTCCCCACTTAATGCTTGTTTCAAGAGATTGGGTAAAGCCCTGCCGTCATTTAGATCCATGCGCGGGCCATACGTGTTGAATATACGGGCAATTCGGGTATCGACATGATGTGTCCGGTGATATGCCATGGTCAGAGCTTCTGCAAATCGTTTGGCTTCATCATAAACCGCACGTGTGCCGATCGTATCTACATTTCCACAATATGTCTCTTTTTGCGGATGTTCAGTTGGGTCTCCATAAATCTCGCTTGTGGAAGCTAACAGGTATCGAGCGCCTTGCGCTTTCGCCAACCCCAGGGTGTTATGGGTACCAAGCGCACCTGCCTTCATGGTCTGAATGGGCAGATTGAAGTATCCACTTGGAGATTTCGGGTTGGGACTGGCAGGAGACGCAAAATGCAGGACTGCATCGACTTTTTGAGGCACAAATATATAATTGGAGACGTCATGTTTGTAAAAGGTGAACGCTTCATTCCCCGCTAAGTGAGCCAGGTTATCGGGATTCCCGGTTATGAAATTGTCCATACCAATTACGGTATGCCCTTCTTTAATAAAACGTTCACAAAGATGTGAACCCAAAAATCCTGCCGCTCCGGTAATGAAAATATTCATTTCATCTCCAATTAATTGAAAAATTCATGGATCCCAATAATTATTTCCAATCCATTCTCTCTATCAACCCGTCCCCGGTGATCTGTTGTGAAAAATCACTCTGAGTATCAACCAGCCAGATATCTCCCTGGTAAAGAACAGCAATATAGACTGATCTTATGGATTCGTTCCTGGGTGCCCAAACTGGTAGCTGAAGTTCGATTACCTGTGGTTTTACCTGGGGTGCGATACCAGTGTATCCATCAGGAGGGAATTTGATCTGATGATTGGATCCATCCCGATCCATAACAACCAGTCGGTAGCGGCTGGTCAAACTCTGGTCTGGGAAGATTGCTTGGAGAAAAGCGATCTGGTAATCAATTTTCCCTGTTTCTCCAAGGTTATATGAACTCGAAGGGGATGTGTACATCCCGGTCTGTTGGACCAGTTGAATATTCAATCCGTTTTTCAAGGATAAAGCTGTCAGGTCGAATAATTGTGAGTCTTCTCCGCTGGCCTGGTTCTCAGATGGACCGTGGTCTGTCACCAAGAGTGTAAGATTGTCAGCCCCCCAGGCGATCTGCGGTATCCATGCCCAATCCTGATGGGTAAGAAAAGGAGTGAGTTTGTATAAAGGTTTTAGATCTTTCTTTTCAAGATCCACCAACCCGATCTCATCAGGTCTGGCGTATGCCAGGTATATTCCATCGGATGACCAGGTGAAATATGTTCCCCACCAGCCATAAGTTCCACCGGCGTTTGAATCGAGCAGAAGTTTCGGTTTGCTAGTCCAGCCTGTTGAACTGAAGGTCAATGAATACAGGTCATTATTCGCCTGCCAGGCAGGAGATGAATTTCGCGGCTCAACTGTCGAATAAGCGATCGTTCCGGGCTGGTTAGGGATCCATCCAGCAAAATGGATTATATTGGATACTTTTAAATTGATCATCGTGGGTTTTTCAAACTGAGTGCTGACGACCCATAATGTATTGATCTCCTGATCAACTGGTTTTGTAGATTTCCTGGTGAAAAGTAACCAATCAGCATCTGGCGAGAGTGAGAAAATTCTGCCATCAAGATCGCCAGTTGTTACCAGGAGGCGTCGGTTGGCGGTTGAACCGTCCATGATCCAGGCATTTCCAGTTGAGAAGTACGCCAGTTTCCCTGGTATGGGTATTGGAGAAAAAAGCATCTGTACCCCGACCATTACGATTTCAGGTATGGCAGGTTGGATGACCGGTTCATTAATCGGGGACTTGGAGGTTTGTTCACCATTTTCATAGATTATGCGGTAGGTGATCTCCTTCAGTCCATTTTCACCTTGTTGGATGATCCTTTGTTCCCCGGGAGGGATCGATTCGCTTTTTAAAACCTGTTGAAAATAAGGGACTATTACTTGTTCTGTTGTAAATTCTTCTTTAATCCGGATTACATTGATTTGGAGCATATCCGTAATGATGGAATACAAAGGAGGCTCCACTTTATCCAAGGATCCAATTTCGATCCCCAAAGAATCAAGTGCATTTTGAACAGTGCTTCCAGAACTAAGGTTGGTTTCCTTTTTAGTGCCATCGACCGTGATTTGTACATGGAGATCTTGTTGAGTGATCTTGGGAGAACCACAGGCGCTGAGTAATACTGATAAGACAAGAAGAGGAATTAAATAGATATTGAAATTCGAGAATGAACTTATTTGCTTCGAAATAATTGGTTGCTTAAAAATTATTAACATCCAGAAGTATTCTTTCTAAGATCTGATATTATCGAAATTATTTTTTCAAAGGATCGAAATTGGATAAAAACTGGAATGGTATAATTTGTTCATTAATTGAACTGACCAATGATCATCATTGCTCCACTGGCTATCACGATCCCTTCCAGCCGAAAACCCGTTGCCATTGGACCTAAGGCTCCTGTGTATGCCTCTGTAACCAGGGAAGTGATGACCTCCTTGAGACTATCCGGGACCGGAAGTGGGCCAAAATCAGCAGAAACCAATTCCAATTGCAGTTTGCCATCCGAATTAATGTTGGCAGTCATGATAATGCTGACAGTGGTTTCTAAATAGCTCTTGATTACTGTGCCGTATAATTGTATTTGACCATTTTGTAAATACGCTTGTGGACGAGTAATTAGAGGTTTATCCTGGGAATCAAATTTATCAGCCAGAAATGAGGTCAATTGCGACTCAGTTATAAAAATTGTTATTTGCCCGGTCTGAGTCCCTGCTGCAACTGCGGTCTTGATTTGCTCCTGCAGGCTGACCAGAGCTTCGGTTGAAACCGGGATGTTTGTTTTGGGATAATCCGGCCCACCTATGTTGATAAGACAGCCGAATGAAGCGAACAATAAAATAACTAGAATAATGATCGGTAATTTTCTTTTTTTCATTTTTCCTCAGACCAAGACTATGGAAACTGGACGGGAGTAATTATAGCATGAGCGAATCTACACCATTGCCCAAAAAAAAGTACGATGTGTTGGCATCAATAGAATCTTTGTTATTCGTGGCTCCAGAACCTGTTTCATTGGTTCATTTAGCCACTGTGATTGAAACTTCTCCTGAGGAGGTTCGGGATTCTCTGGAAAGATTACAGGAGATTTATGAGAACCGGGGAATTCGCATTCAATGGCATGCCGGCAAGGTACAACTTACGACCGCACCCGAGAATGCTGAATTGATCGAACGATTTCTCGGATTGGAAACCTCAACCAGGTTAAGTCGGGCAGCATTGGAAACCCTGGCAATTATTGCTTACCGGCAACCTGTCACTCGTCCAAACCTTGATTCTGTCCGGGGGGTAAATAGTGATGGTGTCCTGCGGAGTTTGTTAAACAAAGGGTTGATCCAGGAGATGGGCAGGTCAGAAGGACCGGGGAGACCAATCTTATATGGAACTTCACCGGACTTTCTACAGCATTTTGGTCTGAATTCATTGGAAGCCTTGCCGCCAATTCATGCGATCGATTTGAAATCTGAAGAAGCTCAGCAATAAGGAAAAAATATGACAAAAGAACGCGTTCAAAAGATCCTTGCCCGAGCAGGTTATGGCTCCAGGCGTTCCTGTGAACAAATGATCGTTGCCGGGCGTGTCAAAGTGAATAAACAGGTAATTGGACTGGGTGATAAAGCTGAAGCAAGTACCGATGAGATCAGCGTGGATGGACGGCAAGTTAAATTCCCTGAAGATTTCACTTACATTGCCTTGAATAAACCCAGGAATGTGATATCTGCGGTTTCAACTCCAGAACAACGTAAGACGGTTCGCGACTTGGTTGATTGGGAAGGGACTTTATTCCCGGTCGGCAGACTGGATGTGGATAGCGAAGGGTTGATCCTTCTAACCAATGATGGCGAACTTGCCAATCAATTGACACACCCGAGATATGAGCACGAAAAAGAGTATCGAGTACTTGTGGCTCGTCATCCCGATGCCGCTCAATTGGAATTGTGGAGAAAGGGGATCGTCCTGGATGATGGATATCGAACCAAACCTGCCGGTGTCTGGTTTGTGTCTGCGTCTGGAAAAGGCGCATGGTTGCGTGTGATCCTGCATGAAGGACGAAAACGTCAAATTAGGGAGATGGGCAGTCTGACCGGGTTACCGGTAGTGCGTATTATTCGAGTGCGCATAGCCACACTTCTTTTGGGTGGGTTAAAATCTGGCGAATGGCGTCAGCTTACCCAGGATGAGATATCTGAATTAAAAAGAAAAAGCCATCTGGGTAATGATCAGCGTGTAACAAAACAAAGAATATAAATTAGGAAAGATGTTTATTAAAATCTTATTTTGAAAATTCCTGGATCAAGTAAGCCATATGCTGTGCATGCTTGAGATACAGATCCAGGCGGATATTCTCGTTGGGGGCATGCACGCGGGAATCCGGATAACCCAACCCGGCGGTTGCGACCGGTAAACCCAGATCGTGAACAAATGGATAGTTCGGTCCCGATCCGCCTGAAAGGGGTACGATCTTCATTTCAACACCATAGATTGGGTAGGCTGTATCCAGGACGATTTTAATAAATGGATCATCCGGGTCAGTGCGGGCAGCTGGACCTCCACCCAGATACTTAATTTCAACATCTTGAAAACCTTCTCTATCCAGATGAGCTCTTAATTGTTCAAGGATTTGCTCAGGTACCTGGTTGGGAACCAATCTGAAATCGACCTTGGCAAAAGCCTGGGCAGGCAGGACCGTTTTCGATCCAGGACCCTGGTAACCGGAGGTCAATCCACAGATGGTACAGGTTGGCTGAAAGACTTCTGCGATGCGGAGATCAACCCCATCTGTTAACCCGTTGATGAAGTGATCCACTCCATAACGTGTTTTATATTCATCGGAAGTTTCCGGGAGTAATTCCATTAATTGGCGATCGCGCTCAGTCGGAGGCAGGATATTGTCGTAATGACCTCTGATGCGGATATGTTCATCCTTGCCTTTTAGACTATTTAGTGCCCAGATCAACCTCCAGGCAGCATTTGGAAAGATAGAACCTCCAAGTCCGGAATGTGCATCAATTTGAGCGGTCGTGACGGATAATTCCACATAGCAAATGCCGCGCAATCCCAAATGCTGAATGGGTGTCTCTTCATGGTCCACACCTCCGAACTCCCAGATACACGCGTCTGCAGCCAGTAATTTCTTATTAGCACTAATAAAATCAGGCAAGTGAACACTTCCGGTCTCTTCTTCACCCTCAACGATGAACTTGATATTACATGGAAGCTCCCCCAATTGAGCTAACAGGGCATCGATGGCAAAAAGGCGACTGATGATGTGACCTTTATCATCACTAACTCCCCTTCCGAATAATTTTCCATCGCGCAGGTTTGGTTCAAAGGGTGGTGTCTCCCAGAGTTCAAAAGGATCTGCTGGCTGCACATCATAATGGCAATAAAATAGTATGGTTTTATCTTTTATACCCTTCCGCTCAGCGAAAACGACTTGAGCTCCTCCGGAAGGCATCAATTGTGTTTCAAATCCCCTCTTTCGGAATAAATCAGCGGTCATTTCAGCACATTCGTCCATACCCAGATTTTGAGCTCCGACACTTGGCTGTGCAACAAGCTTGCTCAATTCAGATATGCTTTTATCGAGGTTTTTTTGAAGATAGGAAATTATCTGGGAATGGTTGATCATTTTATTCCTCTATGTCTCATACTAAATCCATCATTTACCAATTAACCATCCAAATGAGAAATATCCCGCCAGGGCAAAACAGGTCATTTTTATTAGTTGACCTAACCAGCAGAATAAGAGAAATTTCTGAATGGGCATTTTTAACCCACCTGCAGCGATCCCTGCCAGGTCAAAGAAAGGATTTGGGATCGCAGCCAGGATCAAAACAGCAAAGATTCCGTATTTGATAACGAACGGCTCGATCTTTTGATACACATTTGTTTTTTCGATGACCGCCTGCCCGCTGAAGCCTGCCAGGTAACCGGAAATTTCCCCAAATGTCCCTCCTAAACTTGCGATGAGTGCCACTCCAAAAGGATTTAAAAGGTTGCCCATGGCAAACACAAACGCCACTCCCGGGGCAGGCAGTAAAACCGTTGAGTTTGCCAGAAGGGTGATCAAAAAAATTCCCGGATAACCATACACTTTAAATTTTTCGATTTCCCGGCTATAAGTGAATACCAGGATGGTAAGTCCAATGACAAATATTAACGCAGCCACACGCCAGAAGACCATACGCTTGTTTTTCGTAGTCATTGAACTTGCCAACCTTGGTCTATTCTTCGGAGATGGTTATGGAATTAAGCGTCACTCCTGGATATTCAGGTCGCATGGGATCACGAGGAGGGATTGATAGCAGGACATCCATTCCTGAGGTCACTTTTCCAAACACACTGTGTTTGTTATCCAACCAGGGGGTTGGAACATGTGTAATAAAGAATTGTGAGCCATTTGTCCCCGGTCCAGCGTTTGCCATGGAAAGGATTCCGGGGTTGTCGTGTTTTAAGGATGGATGAAATTCATCCGCGAATCTATACCCTGGTCCACCACTACCACTACCTGTTGGATCACCGCCTTGCGCCATAAAGTTCGCGATCACCCGGTGAAAAATGCTGCCATTGTAGAATCCTTCTTTAGCCAGGAAAACAAAATTATTTACTGTTGTAGGTGTCTTATCTGCAAACAACTGCACAACGATGTCGCCTTTTTCAGTGTGGATGGCAGCTGAATATTTTTTTTGGGGATTGATCACCATCTGTGGTGCCTTCGCCCATTGTTGTCTTTTTTCCATATTAATATGTCCTTTCGATTCGCGAATTAGCCCAGCAATTTTTCTATTCGTGAGACAACCATGTCAAGTGCCGCGATGTTGAAGCCTCCTTCCGGGATGATGATGTCTGCGTAGCGTTTGGAAGGTTCAACAAATTCCAGGTGCATGGGTCTGACTGTCGTTAGATATTGATGGATCACAGAGTCAGTTGTTCGACCTCGTTCGGAAATATCCCTTTGCAAACGCCTGATGAATCGGAGGTCCGCATCCGTGTCGACAAAGATCTTAATATCGAACATTTCACGCAGGAGAGGTTCTGCAAAAATTAATATCCCTTCGACCAGCACAACCCGCCGAGGTTGGACGGTAAATGACCGATCGGTTCGGCTGTGAGTTGAAAAATCGTAAATGGGAACTTCAGCAGGTTGATTGCTGCGCAAAAGTTCAATATGCTTGACCAGAAGGGGGGTTTCCAGGGAATTGGGATGATCAAAATTGATCGCAGCCCGTTGAGCGGGCGGTAACCCGCTCAGATCTTTGTAATACTCATCATGCTGAAGGTAAGCAATTCGTTCCGGTCCCACCTGTTGAAGGATGCTTTGAGCAACCGTGGTTTTTCCGGAACCAGATCCACCTGCAATGCCAATGATCAGTGGAGTGAGTTGCTCGCCCATTTGGTCATTATACCTTGATGTGGAAAACTTTAAATTGGTTACAAGATCATCTCCAACTTGGTAGTTCTTAGCCAAACAGTTGATCCCTTTCTTCGTGTTGGTATTTGTGAGGGATCCTTGGAGAAACAGAATTCTAATTATTCATTTTTGGTTTTATCTTGACAGGTTCTTGGAAAAATTGTAATATGAGTATTAGTTGTGTCGGAAAAGGATGAAAATTAATAAAAAAATGTATGAAACCGACGAATATGACATAAAAATTGTCGAATTACTCATGAAAGATGGCCGTATGCCTGCAGCTGAGATCGCCAGAAGGATCGGTGACATCTCTGAAAGAGTGGTTCGTTACAGGATTGATCGTTTAGTGGATGAAAAGGTGATTCAAATACGACCGATCATTAACCCAAAGGTATTTGGATACACAACTATTGCTGATGTCTGGCTGGAGGTTGAGTCAGACTGTATTCCGGATGTCACTCAAAAAGCGATCCAATTTGAAAATGTCAGTTATGTCGCTTGTTCGATCGGGGAATCAGATGTGAGTATTCAGGTACTAGCCCGGGATACAGCAGAAGTGTACAGGTTTGTGACGGAAGTGCTCCGAAAAATTCCTGGCGTGCGCAAGACGACCACTGCGATCGTTCCGGTTGTGTTAAAGGATGTTTATGAATGGGATATCCCCAGAAGAGATCCAACCAAGCAGAAAACTAATGCCTTTTAGCGGAAATTATAAACGGAGGAGTATATGTCTTTCAGGCGCGTAAAAAGCAATCAATTACAACAACGTGCTTATAAAACCATGCCATTGGGTGTAAATTCCAATTTCAGATATTGGGGGGATGGCATAACCCCATACATGGATCGAGCCAAAGGGGCTTATCTTTGGGATGTGGATGGAAACAAATATATCGATTATCGCATGGCATTTGGTCCAATAATTCTAGGGCATGCATATGATGAAGTGGATGCATTCGTGATGGGGGAGATCAAAAAAGGTTTGCTGACTGCCATGACTTACGAGTTGGAAGTCGGCTTGATGGAAAAGATCGTTGAAATGTGCCCGGCAGTTGATATTGCCCGGTTGGCATGTTCAGGCACAGAAGCTACCATGCATGCCATCCGGGTGGCGCGCGCATTTACCGGTCGGGATGTCATAATTAAATTTGAAGGAAATTATCACGGCTTTCACGATTACACCTTGTGGTCCACTTATGCGCCTGATGAAGTCTATGGCAACGAGCGCAGTCCAATTCCCATCCCATCCAGCTCTGGAATCCCTCGCTCGGTCAATGAATTGATTATAACCCTGCCGTTTAATGATTTCGAAGGGTTGGAAAGGATATTAAAAAGCCGCGGTCAACAGGTGGCAGCCTTGATCACGGAACCTTACCAGGGAAATTGTGGGGCGATTGAACCTCAGCCCGGTTTCTTAAAATTTATCCGCGAAAAGTGCGATGAATATGGTATTGTATTCATTTTGGACGAAGTGAAAACAGGATTTCGTATTGCGAACGGTGGTGCCCAGGAGTATTATAGCATTCGGCCGGACCTGGCGACCTATGCAAAATCTCTTGGGAATGGTTACCCGATCGCCGCTTTTGGTGGCAGGGAAGATATCATGCGCATCATCGGTCATGGTGTTGCCCAGGGAGGTACTTACACCAATAATAAACCCGGTGTAGCCGGTGCTTATGCCACCCTTTCGCTCCTCAAGAACAAGCCCATCCTGTCCACGATCGAAGCGCGTGGAAGAAAGTTAATGACTGGTCTAAAATCCATATTTGAAACTGCTGGTTTAAGGGTTGTTTTCAGCGGGCATCCGGCTATGTTTTCCTTTACCTTTGATGTGGACGCTGTTACCAATTCGCGAAATTGGAGTCGGGGTGATGGAGATTTCTACTTAAAGTTGGTGGATGCTGCCATTGAGAAAGGTGTGATGCCTGATCACGATCCACGTGAACCCTGGTTCTTGTGCTATTCCCATTCGGATGGGGATATTGACGAGACATTAAATGTTTATTCTGATATTGTAAAAATTGTTAAACGATAGTTTTGGTTTATGGAATATTCAAGTATTTGGAGGATTTTGTGAGTCAAAAATTATCCGCGCAGGAAATAGTTGATTTTAGTTCAAAGTACACCTTCTTTTCCTGGTCTATCCAATCCCAGGTCAACCCGATTCCCATGGTAGGAGGAGAAGGTATCTACTTTTGGGATGCCAGCGGGAAAAAATATATCGATTTTTCATCTCAATTAATGAACCTGAACATAGGGCATCAGCATCCAAAAGTGGTTAAAGCCATCCAGGATCAGGTTGGAGTTTTGGCGTACGCACACCCATCCATGGCAACTGAACCCCGGGGACTGGCGGGTAAAATGATATCCGAGGTCGCGCCTGGAGATCTAAATAAGACTTTCTTTTGCCTGGGTGGAGCCGAAGCCAATGAGAACGCCATTAAATTCGCCCGTTTCTTTACCGGAAAACACAAGATCTTGGCTAGATACCGTTCATACCACGGGGCAACATATGGCGCCATCGCGTTGACCGGTGATTACCGCCGTCTGGCTGTCGAACCAGCCATGCCTGGGAGCGTTCACTTTCTGGATCCTTATTGCTATCGTTGTCCCTTTGGATGGGCGCGTGAAACCTGTCACAGGGAATGCATCAAGCATGTCGAGGAAGTGATTCAATACGAAGGTCCGGATAATATTGCCGCCATCATCTTGGAAGGAGTGACTGGATCCAATGGTTTGATCGTCCCACCGGATGATTATTGGCCGCGCCTGCGCGAAATGTGCAATAAATATGGGATTTTATTGATCTCCGATGAAGTGATGAGTGGTTGGGGACGGACCGGGGAATGGTTTGCAGTCGATAATTGGAATGTTGTTCCAGACATTATCACAACTGCCAAAGGAATTACCGCCGGATATGTACCGCTGGGTGCAGTGATTGTATCCGATGCGATTTCCGAATATTTCAACGACAAAATGCTGTGGGCAGGTTTGACTTATAGTGCCCATCCTCTATCCTGCGCTGCTGCAGTGGCAACGATCGATGTTTATAAAGAAGATGGACTGATCCAGAACGCTAAGGTCTTGGGCAAATATCTGGGGGAGCGGCTCGAGCAAATTAAACAAGAACATGCCTCTGTTGGGGATGTCCGTTATATTGGTTTATTCTCTGCTCTAGAGATCGTAAAGGATCTCGTGAGTAAAACCCCGATAGATCCCCTCACGGACATACAGAAAGTCTTACGGGCAGAAGGTCTGTTTACCTTTAATTTCCATAATATATTATTTGTAGTACCTCCTCTTTGTATCACAGAAACTCAATTGGAAGATGGCTTGCAAATTATCGAAAAAGCTCTCGCCCAAACAACGGATAAATTGGCTCTTTAGAGGACTTTATGGAAGAAATTCTTGATTTTGTTAATGGAGAATGGCGTGAATCAGGTGGAGATGAATATTCCGACGTGATCAACCCCGCCACAGTGGAATTATTGGCACGAACACCTCTGGGAGGCGAGCTCGAAGTCGATTATGCAGTAACCAGTGCAGATCAGGCGTTTTATGAATGGCGACGCACACCGGTACTTGACCGCATCAAACCACTTTTTAAATTACGTGACCTTTTCATCGAAAACTTTGAAGACCTGGCAAAGACCATCACGATGGAATCAGGCAAGACCCTGGAGGAAGCCAGCGGTGAAATGATGCGTGCGGTCGAAAATATTGCCATGGCGACCGCCATGCCGATGATGATGCAAGGCTATAACAATGAGGACATAGCTGCCGGGATTGACGAAATGATGATTCGCCAACCGTTAGGGGTAGGTACGACCATAGCCCCATTCAATTTCCCTGCCATGATCACTTTTTGGTTCATGCCATATGCTTTGGCCGCAGGTAATACCTATGTTGTAAAACCCTCCGAGCGGGTATCGATAACGATGCAGAAAATATTCCGCTTGATAGAACGATCAGGTTTTCCCAAAGGCGTTGTGAATATGGTCAACGGATCCAAAAGATCGGTCGATGCCATCCTGTCCCACCCGCGAGTCAGGGCAGTGACGTTTGTTGGCTCTACTCCGGTGGCGAAATATATTTACAGTCAGGCGTCCGTCAATGGAAAACGGGTGCAAGCCCAGGGTGGAGCAAAAAATCCATCCGTGATCATGCCGGATGCCGATCTGGAATCATCCATCAAGATCATCGCCGACAGTGCATTTGGGTCAGCTGGTCAGCGTTGCCTGGCGACCTCCATTGTCATCACGGTTGGTGAAGCTCGAAAACCTTTCACTAAGATGATCATGGATGCAGCTAATACCCGTGTCGTTGGTTATGGATTAACCACAGGGGTCGAGATGGGACCTGTCATCAGCTCTGCTTCCAAAACTAGAATTGAAAGTTTGATCACATCCAGCGAAAGAGAAGGTTCCTCCGTCCTGGTGGATGGGCGTAATTCGAAGATACCTGGTTATGAAGAAGGGTTCTTTGTCCGCCCGACAGTGGTTGTTGATGTCAATGAAAAAAGTGAATTGGCGCGCACCGAAGTATTTGGACCTGTTCTCGGTTTAATGCATGTGGATACCCTTGACCAGGCTATAAAACTGGTCAATGACAGAAATTACGGGAACATGGCGAATATATTCACCCGCGACGGAGGTTCCGCCAGGAAATTCCGTTATGAAGTTGAAGCTGGCAACGTCGGAGTAAATATTGGTGTTGCAGCCCCCATGGCTTTCTTCCCTTTCAGCGGCTGGAAAGATAGTTTTTTTGGAGACATGCATGGTCAGGGAATGGATGCTGTTGAGTTTTTTACTCAAAAAAAGGTTGTCATCGAGCGTTGGCCTAAGGAATGGACGAGAAAATTTTAATCATATGGAACATTTACGAGAATTAATGGATGCACATGAGCCTTACTTCCATTTTTCAAACACGGAGATCTAATGACACAATCGCTTGATGAAGCATTGAATTATTCTGATCGTTGGGTTGACATCATTCACAAAAAGGTAGTTGATCCAGCCGAAGGCAAGATCATTATCGAGGAATCCAAACAGAATTTTGCCGAACACTTCAATAAAGGCTGGCTGGATTATCGTAAATCGGTGACAGAAGCAGGCGATTGGGCAGCTGCGGAATGGCATGGATCAGGTGCAATCTTTCGGGATATTCTCGGACGTGAATACCTGGATTGTCTGGGTGGGTATGGCATGATGAACCTGGGTTGGAGCCATCCTGAAGTAATCAGCGCAGTTCAGGATCAACTGAAATATAGGGTTCCAATGCCAAGCCAGGAATTGATCGATCCTCTGCGAGGAGTGCTAGCCCGTCTTTTGTCTCTGATCACGCCAGGTGATATTAAATACAGTTTCTTTGCAGCCAGTGGAACAGAATCCATTGAAGGTGCCATCAAACTGGCGAAAATGTATACAAAGAAATCGGCATTCATCGCATCCCTTAAAGCATTTCATGGCAAGACTATGGGATCTCTAAGTATGATCGGAAAATCCGATTACAGAGAACCCGTTGGGATTTTGTATGGTGGACCTGTCTACCATGTCCCATTTGGCGATGCAGACAGCGTTGAACGCCAATTGGAGACCTGCAAGACACTTGGCATAGGTGTGGCTGGCGTCCTTATGGAACCCATTCAAGGTGAAGCCGGTGCAATTGTCCCACCGGATGATTTTTGGCCTCGTATTCGCGAAGCCACCAGACATTATGGTACTCTTCTTTTGGCAGATGAAGTCCAGACCGGTTTGGGGCGAACTGGAAAATTATGGGGGGTTGAGCACTGGAATGTTGTCCCGGATATCCTCTCGGTTGCCAAATCTCTCGGTGGTGGAGTCATGCCGATCAGTGCTTTCTGTTCGACTGAGGAGATCTGGCAGTGCATGATGTACCCGAATCCGTTCATTCATACCTCCACTACCGGAGGAGGAGCACTGGCGTGTTCTGCTGCCATTGCTGCGATCAATGTGACTCTCCGTGAAAGGCTCTGGGAAGTTGCAGCTGCAAAGGGAGATTATTTGATACCAAAGTTGCAAGAATTGGCTGCAAGATTTCCCCGGGTATATAAGAACATTACCGGAAAAGGACTGCTCATTGGCATGCACTTCCAGACACCCGAGATCGGTTATAAAGTAGCTGCAGGTCTGTTCAAACGCGGTGTCCTTGTTGCTGGAACCCTCATCAGTGCCCAGACCGTTCGGATCGAACCTCCGCTGGTTATCACATATATGCAATTGGATGAGCTTTTGAATCGTTTGGAAGAGACATTGAAAGAACTCAATAGCACACTTTAACCTTGTCGTGACTTATGAAGTTTTCCTTACTTTAAATAAATCGCAGCGATATAATGTGCGATAAATTCCAGTTCCGTAAACTTGAAACACCGGAGAATGAATGAGTAAAATAGCAGTTGAACTTCAGGATATTGTCAAGCAATTTCCAACACCGGAAGGTGGTGAGGTTTTTGCTGTAAACCATGTTTCATTAAGAATTCAAAACGGGGAATTCTTTTCAATGCTTGGGTCATCCGGTTGTGGAAAAACCACTTCCTTGCGTATGATCGCTGGTTTTGAATGGCCCACAAAAGGGGAAATATTGATCGCAGGAATTCCACAAGGACACACACCACCTTTCCAGCGCCCGGTGAATACCGTTTTTCAATCCTATGCTTTGTTCCAGCACATGAATGTGTTTCAAAATATTTCTTTTGGGTTGGAAATGGATCATGTCAAAAAGGACGAGATAAAGGAACGGGTGGGGAAGTCACTTGAAATGGTGCAATTGAAAGGCATGGACAAACGCTTCCCCCGGCAATTATCCGGTGGGCAGCAACAACGGGTAGCCCTGGCACGGGCGATCGTTAAGACGCCAAAGGTACTATTATTGGATGAACCTCTGGGGGCATTGGATCTGAAGTTAAGAAAAGAGATGCAATTGGAATTGAAAGCCCTGCAACAGCAGTTGGGGATAACTTTTGTGTATGTAACTCATGACCAGGAAGAAGCGTTGACTATGTCTGATCGAATCGCGGTAATGAGCCATGGTGAGGTTTTACAGATAGGTACCCCGGTGGAAATTTATGAACGTCCCAATTGCAAGTTCGTTGCTGATTTTATTGGTACATCCAATTTTCTCCATGGGGTTGTCAAATCCGTTGACAGGGATAAGGCTGTTGTTTTCATCAAGGAATTTAATGCTGAAGTGTCTGGATTGATTTCCGGTAATGTTACCGCTGGCGAAAATGCAGCCGTCTCGATCCGTCCGGAAAAAATTCGACTTGCGAGCCAATCAACCTTTAACCAGAATAGTTTTGAAGGAACAGTTTCCAGCACAACTTACATTGGTTCCGATACCCATGTATATGTGGATGTAAATGGAAATAGAATTAAAGTTTGGGAGCAGAATAAGATTTCAAGCCTTGATCCAAAGGCTTATTATTCAGTGGGTCAAAAGGTGTGGTTGACCCTGTTTCAAGAGAACACCTTGATCATGGCGGATAATTGAGGCAGCCATGTTAAAAAGATTTAGGGAAAATAAATCCTTTCAGGGAACAATTCTCGCCACCCCAACCTTGATCTTCATGGTGGGTTTATTGATCATCCCATTACTTTTGACCATGGTTATAAGTTTCGGTACGCGTTCTGCAGATGGGAATGTCATTTATGGTTTCAGCCTGCATAACTATGCCCGCATGTTTGGAATAAGCAACGAATGTCCAAACGGCCAATCAACCTGTTTTGATCCATTGTATGTTCAGATATTGTGGCGGTCGCTCTCCCTAGCATTCAACACCACAGTCCTGGTGATTCTTTTGGCTTACCCCTTATCTTACTTTGTCGCCAGGTCACACCCAAAACGCAGGAACACTTTCCTTTTTATGGTCCTGGTTCCGTTATGGACGAACTTCGTCATCCGGGTCTATGCCTGGATGATGCTCTTGCGCACACAGGGTGTGATCAATGGGGTTATTGGTTGGATGGCAGGTTTATTCGGACTGCATTTCGTTCCATTTGAAATGCTTTACACGCCGGGAGCTGTTCTGGTCGGCATGGTCTACGAGTTCTTGCCATTCATGATATTACCCATATACACTTCGCTTGAAAAGATTGAGACCGCACTTTATGAAGCAGCCGCAGACTTGGGGGCAAATCCATTCCGGACATTTCTGAAAGTGACTCTGCCCCTCTCAATGCCGGGGGTGGTTGCTGGAACCATTCTGGTTTTCATTCCCGTCATGGGCACTTTTATTGTCTCAGATCTTCTTGGAGGGAAACAAGTGGTCCTGGTTGGAAATCTGATCCAGCGTCAATTCTTGGACGCGCGTGATCCGACTTTTGGATCAGCCGCCTCTCTAATCCTTATGGTCATGACCTTGATCGTCACGTATTTCTACACCCGGAAATTTGGCTTCGGTGAGGAGATCATTTCAGTATGAACCCATACCGCCGATCCCCGTTCATTCGCCTGTCGACGATCCTCGTGTATGCTTTCTTGTATGCTCCCATTCTAGTATTGATCATTTTCGCATTTAATTCTTCCCGAACCAATATCTTGTTTGGTGGATTCATTACCCATTTTGGTCCAATTAAAATGGTTGGGAGCACAGTTGTCCAAAGTCCTTGCGGACCATTCCATTGGTTCTGTGAACTGGCAAAGAATCGAGATGTGATGGGAGCCACCCGGAACACTCTGACCGTGGCAATAATTTCAACGATCTCATCCACAATCATCGGGACACTTGCAGCATTGGCAATGCAACGTTATAACTTTAAACTCAAAACTTTTACCCAGATTTCCCTTTATATACCCATAGTCATCCCGGAAATTGTGATGGGAATTGGCATCCTGGTCTTATTCAGCCAATTGTTTACTTTCCTGAATGGTTTTCTGGGAATAACTGGAGATGCCAGGCTGGCAATGGGCTTACCGACCGTGATCGTCTCCCATATTGCCTTCAGCATACCCTTTGTTACTCTGGTGGTGCAAGCACGTCTGCAAGGATTCGACAAGTCCATTGAGGAAGCAGCCATGGATCTGGGTGCCAATGAGCTAACTACTTTTTGGAGAGTCACTTTCCCGACCATCCTGCCTGGTATCCTTTCTGGTGGATTGCTGGCATTCACTTTATCCTTGGACGATTTCGTTATTACATTTTTTACAACTGGACCGGGAGCGACCACCTTACCCATCTATGTCTATGGTCTTCTCAGACGAATTATCACTCCCCAGGTTAATGCATTATCAACCGTCTGGGTATTGATCGTTTTTGTCATCATGTTATTGTTGCAAAGATCTCAAAAAAAGACAAACTAGGTAGAATATCAGAGAGGTGGATCGACCGCCTCGAAAATCAAATTTCTTTTCACGGAGGAGGCAGAAATGAAAGACAAGATAATGAAAGTGTTTGTAATGGTCATCCTGGTTAGTTTGTTGTTGACAGCCTGCAGCGGAGGGGCAAAACCAACAACATCTCCCGGCGCGACCGAGGTCAGCGGGGAATTTGTCTGCCCGGAACCGGAAAGCGATATCCAGGTTACATCCAAGGAATTAAATCTTTTCGTCTGGACGGAATATATTCCCACTGAGTGGAAGACATGTTTTACAGAAAAGTATGGCGTGACCATCAATCATGACGAATACTCAAGCAATGAAGAGATGTATGCCAAATTAAATGCAGGTGGATCCAATTATGACCTGGTTCAACCGACCGACTATATCATCGGGTTGATGATCCGCCAGGGGCTTCTTCAAAAAATAGATCTGAGCAAAGTCCCGATGGTGAATTTCAATCCCAGTTATTTGAACCTGCCATTCGATCCGGGTAATCAATACACACTTCCTTACGAGGCTGGTACGGATGCGATCATTTACAATTCGGATAAAGTCACTACTCCGCCAACTTCCTTCCAGGATCTTTGGAATCCCGAATATGCCGGCAGGATGGTCTTTCTGGATGACTCGCGTGTTGTGATTGGTATGACTTTGTTGACCCTGGGTTACGATGTGAATACCAAGGATACCAAACAGCTTGAGGAAGCAAAAATAAAACTTGCCACCCTGATCCCCAATGTCAAGCTTTTTGACAGTGACAGCCCGAAGACCGCCCTCATCGCCGGTGATGTGGATCTGGGCATCACCTGGACCGGTGAAGCATTTACTGCACAACAGGAAAACCCGGCTTTTAAATATGTATATCCTAAAGAAGGTGCCATCTTATGGCAGGATAACTGGGCGATCCCAACTGATGCTTCCCACCTTGATGCTGCTTATGCCTGGATCAGCTATACCAGTCAGGGTAATATGTTCTGGTTGATGCTGCGCGATTTCACATATATTAATCCTAATCAGGCAGCCCTTGATTATGCCAAAACAAATCAGGCTGATCTTTATAATGCTTATATTAATTCGACCATCACCAATGTCCCCTTGGACGCAATTGCCAATGGTCATCGCATCGAAGACGTGGGTGATGCCACTCCGCTGTATGATCAGATCTGGACCGAAGTAAAAGGTGGTCAATAGGTTCTATTGATCTGGATCAGTAATTACTGGACTGAACCAGATTGATTATTTCCTGGCATGGCTGTTGATCTGGATGATTTTCCAGACCAACAGCCATGTATGGGTTAATTGCCTGTTTCTTTCAATAAAATTAACGAATATTCAATAAATCAGTTAATAATTGCATAATACGTATAAATACATTGACATTGATAACGAAAAGTGATAAAATTGGTCAATGCAAACAGTCATCCCATCCCAATATCCGATCGAAATAGATGAAATTGATTCAGCGATCATAGAGAAATTAAGGCTGGATGGTCGCACGGCGTTTGCTCAGATCGCCCAGGAATTGAATGTATCTCCCGGAATGATCCGTATCCGCTACAACCGATTGGTCCAAAATGGATGTCTAAAGGTTGTTGCCATTACCAACCCCCTGCAAATGGGATACGAAACAATGGGTTTGATCGGCATCCGTGTCGATGGAAATAAACTGCTCGAGGTTGCTAATAAGATTGCCATTTTTGACGAGGTCATCTATCTCGTAATTACAAGCGGATCATATGACATCCTGGCGGAGGTCAGGACCCAGGACCATGCCCAATTTTTGAAATTCTTGACCGAAAAGCTTTATCAGATCGATGGAGTCAGAGGTTCTGAATCATTCCTGCACTTAAAGATCATAAAAGAGATCTATTATTAAATTGTTTTGTTTGTATAGGAGATTATTATGAAAGTACTTCTTGTTGGAGTGGGTGGGGTTGGTGAAGCGATTGCATCGATCTCCAAACCTCGTCCATGGATTGAGAAAATGGTGTTGGCAGATTACAACCTTGCACGTGCCAAGGAAGTTCAGGCAAAGTTGAAAGACCCCTTTCGCTTCCCGGCAGAGTGGATCGATGCCAGCAAACAAAACTTAATAGAGGAAATGGCAAGAAAATATGAGGTCGACCTCATCATGAATGCCTGCGATCCAGTATATAACGAACCCATATTTGATGCAGCTTTCAATGTTGGATGTAATTACATGGACATGGCCATGACATTGTCCAGCCCGCATCCCGAAAAGCCATTCGAAAAAACAGGCATCAAACTGGGAGATTATCAATTCGAACGTTCAAAACAATGGGAAGAAAAAGGCATCCTGAGTCTGGTGGGGCTGGGTGTCGAGCCTGGCATGGCGGATGTATTTGCAAAATATGCCGAAAAACACCTATTTGACGAAATCGAGGAGCTTGGTATCCGTGACGGTGCAAATATTGAGATCCGTGGTTATGAATTTGCTCCTAATTTTTCCATCTGGACCACCATCGAGGAATGTTTGAATCCTCCCGTCATTTGGGAAAAAGAAAAAGGTTGGTTCACGACCGAACCGTTTTCAGAACCTGAAGTTTTCGATTTTCCAGGTGGCATCGGAAAAGTGGAAGTGGTCAATGTTGAACATGAAGAAGTCCTACTTATGCCCCGTTGGGTAAAATGCCAGCGTGCCACTTTTAAGTACGGTTTGGGAGACCAGTTCATCGGAGTCCTAAAAACCCTGCATATGCTGGGTCTTGATAATAAGGAGAAGATCAGGGTTAAAGGTGTTGAAGTGGCTCCAAGGGATGTCGTGGCAGCCTGCCTGCCGGATCCTGCCCATTTGGGAGATCGAATGGAAGGGAAAACATGTGCTGGCACCTGGGTAAAGGGTAAGAAAGACGGAAAGGATAAAGAGCTATATCTCTACCAGGTCGCTGATAACAGCGTATGTATGAAAACATGGGGTTGCCAGGCAGTAGTCGCCCAGACAGCTTTCAGTGCGGTGATAGGCATGGATCTGCTTGAACATGGCATTTGGAAAGGAGTTGGTGTCCTTGGTCCTGAAGCTTTTGATCCGGATCCATTCATGGAGAGAATGGCGGATTACGGATTTCCGTATGGCATCAAGGATATGTAGGTCAAAACCAGAGATCCCGCAGTAACTTTCAAACTGCGGGATTTTGTTTTTTAGCATTCCAATCTATAATACGGGTTACTATAAGGAATTACTCCAAATTGACAGGAGGTTGAAATGCCCAATGGATATTGCGGAAAAATCCTTCACATAGACCTGACAAACCATGAAATTCAGGTGGAGACACCACCTGAATCATTTTATCGGAAATATTTGGGTGGAAGTGCCATGGGGTTGTATTACATTTTGCGGGAAACTCCTGCAGGTATGGATCCATTGGCTCCTGAGAATGTATTGACCCTGTTTGCAGGAGTGACAACCGGGGCTGCAATCTCGGGCCAGAGCCGGATCAATGCCAATGCCAAATCACCCATCAGCGGTGCCATTGGTGATTCACAGGGCGGGGGTTTCTTTCCGGCAGAATTGAAATTTTCTGGTGTGGATGGCTTGGTGATCAAAGGCAGATCACCCAAACCGGTTTACCTCACAATTATTGATGGCGAATATAAGGTAAAAGATGCAGAGCACTTGATGGGTAAAGTGACAGGTGAAGTGGATCTGATCTTAAAAAAAGAACTCAATGATGAAAAGATCGAAATTCTTCAACATGGACCCGGTGCAGAAAACGGTGTTCTTTTTTCCAGCCTGGTGAGCATGTCCAATCGGAATAACGGTCGGACTGGCATGGGTCTGGTGATGGCAAGCAAGAACTTGAAAGCAGTTGTTGTTCGTGGCACAAACAAACCGACCATTGCGGATAAGGTGAAATTGACCGAATTGAACCGCTCAGGGCCGAAGGTCCTTACTGCAAACCCGGATATGCCAGGATTGGCTGAATTTGGCACAGCCGGAGTGGTAATGTTTCAGAACACCCTGGGCACCTTACCGACCAGAAACTATAACGAAGGACAATTTGAACAAGCAGACCCGATCAGCGGCGAAGTCATGGCGCGCACCATTCTTAAGAAAAGGGATACTTGTTATGCTTGCGTTGTCCGTTGTAAACGTGTAGTTGATATTACTGAAGGAAAATACATGGCAGAACCATATTATGGGGGTCCGGAATACGAAACCCTGGGCACATTTGGATCTTACTGCGGTATATATGATCTTGCCGCGATCGCCCGGGCAAACCAGATCTGCAACATGTACGGCGTGGACACGATCGCCTGTGGAGCGACCATCGCTTTCGCCATGGAATGTTATGAAAAGGGGATCATTTCAAAAGAGGACACGGGAGGAATAGATCTCCATTTTGGAAATGCTGACGCGATGCTGGAAGTGCTTGACCAGATTGTCAGGAATCAGGGAAAATTGGGAAGAATCCTTTCGCAAGGCTCAGAACGAGCGGCATCACATTGGGGGAAGAATGCAGATGAATGCCTGGTTACAGTAAAAGGTGCTGAATCTCCTGCCCACATGCCTCAGGCAAAAAGATCGCTTGCCCTAATATATGCAGTCAACCCATTCGGTGCCGACCACCAGTCATCAGAACATGACCCGTATTACGAAGAAGGCGTAGCGGCATTAAATCTTGACCGCTTAAAAATGATTGGGTTAAGTGATCCCCAACCTCAATATAGCCTTACTCCTGAGAAGATCCGTTTTGCCCTCCAGAGTGAATTGTTTTACAGCATGATGGATTCCCTTGAGTTATGCCAGTTTGTCTGGGGACCTGCTTGGACATTATATGGACCCAAAGAAACAGTGGATATGGTCAATGCAGTCACTGGATGGGATGTAACCATCGATGAGCTTCAATTGGTTGGTCAGCGCCGCTTGAACTTGATGCGTGTATTCAATGCTCGCGAGGGATTGGATCGGAAGGATGATCGCTTACCGAAAAAATTCTACAAAGCTTTGCAAGGGACAGGTCCCACTGCCGGGATAGCCCTGGATCACAAGGAATTCGAAGATGCACTGGACCATTATTATTCGCTCAATGGCTGGACGAACAACGGGATCCCAACCAGTCAAACCTTGGGCGAACTGGATCTGGATTGGGCGATTCCCTATCTCCCGTCAGAGTGATAGATATTTGAAAGGAATTCAGCTCGTTAAATCAAGAAAAATCTTCTTAGAATAGGAAAGTACGATGGATATCTACAAAGATAATATCGATTTTCTGTCGCCAGTTTGGACGAGAATATTCCCCATTGTCGCTGACCGGGCGGAAGGCAGTTATATTTACGCCACTGATGGGCGCATGTATTTGGATTTTACCTGCGGTATCGGCGTCACCAATACAGGTCATTGTCACCCTGCTGTGGTGGCGGCGATCCGGGAGCAAGCTGGATTGTTCCTGCATGCCCAGGCAAATATTGTTATACACCAACCCATGTTGAAATTGATCGCTGAATTGAGACAGGTGGTGCCATCTTCCATTAATAGTTTCTTTTTCAGCAATTCTGGCGCAGAGGCAATCGAAGGGGCAGTCAAGTTAGCCCGGGCTGCGACCGGTAAGACGAATATCATTGTATTTTCAGGCTCATTCCACGGTCGCACAGCCGGCACTATGGCGCTTACCACTTCCAAGACCATCTATCGCTCAGGTTTTCAACCACTTCCTGCAGGAGTGTTTGTCGCTCCTTTCCCTTATGCTTACAAGCTTGGAATGAATGATGAACAGGCAACGGAATATTGCCTGTCTGCTCTCGAGGAATTATTACTGTCACAAACATCCCCCGCCGAGACCGCTGCCATTTTGATCGAGCCAGTCCTTGGCGAAGGTGGATATGTTGTTCCTCCTGCCTCTTTCATGACTGGCTTGCGCAAGCTTGCTGATGCCAATGGCATTTTGCTTATCCTGGATGAGATCCAATCCGGTTTCGGTCGAACAGGAAAATGGTTCGCCCTGGAACATTTCGGAGTTGCTCCAGACATTATGACAGTGGCGAAAGGGATCGCATCGGGTTTGCCTCTCTCCGGGGTTTTCAGTTCCAAGGAAATCATGAAAAAGTGGCAGACTGGATCTCATGGTGGTACTTATGGGGGTAATGTCCTCGCCTGTGCCGCAGGGGTTGCCACCATTCGTGCCATGAAAAAAGAAAAAATGATTGACAACGCATCCAGGCGGGGGGTTCAATTGATGAGTGGTCTTCGTAAACTCCAGGAACAATATCCAACAATTGGTGATGTTCGTGGCTTGGGATTGATGATCGGGACTGAACTCTCCGATGCGAAAGGAAAACCTGCCGAAAAGAAGGTCACAAAGGCGATCGTTCATGCCTGCGAAGATCGCAACCTGTTATTGCTCTCATGTGGAACCTATGATAATGTCATCCGCTGGATTCCACCTCTGATCGTAAATGAAGCCCAGATCAATGAGGCACTTGATATATTTGGAGAAGCGCTGAAGGAAGTGACCGGTCAATGAAACGGTTTTCAGGAATCGGGCGAAAATCAAATGCTTGAACTTGACCGATCTCGTTTAGAAAGGCTTATCCAAAGCGAGATAATTAAATTCGAAAAAGAGCACCCAAGATCAAATAAGTTGTACCAAAAAGCGTGCCAGTCCATGCAAGGGGGGGTCCCGATGCTGTGGATGATTCGCTGGCCTGGTGCCTTTCCCATATTTTTTAGTTCTGCCAAGGGTGCTCATTTTCAAGACGTGGATGGTCATGATTATATCGATTTCTGTCTGGGAGATACCGGTGCCATGACCGGGCATTCACCTTCCGAATCGATCAATGCCATACAAAAACAAGTCGGAAAAGGCATTACTCTAATGCTCCCCATGCAGGATTCCATCTGGGTGGGAGAAGAGCTTCAACGTCGCTTTGGATTAAAATACTGGCAGTTCACCCTGACGGCTACGGATGCAAACCGCTTTGCCATTCGTATGGCACGCCATATTACTGAACGATCCAAAATACTCGTTTTCAATTATTGTTACCACGGCTCCGTCGACGAGACTTTTATATCATTGGATAAGAGTGGCGAACCTTGCTCGCGACCAGGGAACCTTGGACCGCCAGTTGATCCTGTCCAGACCACCCGTGTTGTCGAATTCAATGATATTCCCGCGCTCAGGTCTGCGCTTAATCACGGTGATGTTGCCGCAGTTCTAGCTGAACCGGTCATGACCAATATCGGCATCATCCACCCCCAATCTGGCTTCCATGATGCCTTGCGCGAATTGACCAGGGAGTTTGGTTCCCTGCTGATCATTGATGAAACCCATACCATCTGCACCTCACCCGGGGGATATACGGGAAAATATGGTCTCCATCCTGATTTCCTTACCTGTGGGAAACCGCTTGCGAGTGGCATCCCGGCTGGAGTCTATGGGTACACCCAGGAAATTGCGGATGATTTCTGGGAAAGGTTGGACCATGACCAATCAGACGTTGGAGGCATTGGAGGAACGCTGGCAGGCAATGCCCTCTCCATCGCTGCCATCCGGGCAACACTGGAAAATGTATTAACTCAGCCCATGTATGACCGTTGTGAGATTTTGGCTGACCGGTATGAGCATGGCATCCAGGATTGCATAAACGAATACAAGTTACCGTGGATAGTAAAACGATTGGGATTTCGGGTGGAATACTGGTTCCGTGAAGTAGCCCCAGTCAATGGAGGTCAGGCAAATGAAGCAATAGACCCCGATCTGGATCGGTTCATGCATCTGTGGGCATTGAACAGGGGCATTTTGATGACTCCGTTCCATAATATGGCACTTATTTCTGCTGATACGACCAATGCAGAGATAGATTATCATACCGACGTTTTTAGAGAAGCTGTCCGGGCTGTGTTTGAGATTAATTAAGAAATTTTCATAACTTTAAAAAGGTAAAAAGATGATCGATAAATCCATAAATCCAGCCATCTGGCGCATTGATGTCAGTGACAGAAGCTTCAAACAGGAACCTGTCCCCGATGCCTGGGTTCACCTAGGGGGCAGAGGATTAATCGCCCGCATCCTTCTGGATGAAGTCCCTGCTGAATGTGAACCTCTTGGAAGCAAGAACAAGATCATTTTTGCGCCTGGTCTGCTGGTGGGACATATGCTTTCATCCAGTGATCGAATCTCTGTAGGCGGAAAAAGCCCGTTGACCGGTGGTATCAAGGAAAGCAATGCCGGAGGAACAACCGGATTGCAATTGGCCATGCTTGGCATCAAAGCGCTGATCATTGAAGGATTACCCGACAATAAAGAAATTTCCATGTTGTATTTGGATGGAGACGGAGCGAAATTTGAAAGCGCGGACTCACTTCGAGGTATCGGGGTCTATGAAACAGCCAGATTAATAAGAGAAAAGTACAAGGCAAAAGTTGGCATTGCCTTGATCGGTCCTGGCGGTGAGATGAATCTGAGGGCAGCCGGGATCCAAAATTTGGATAAGGACGGCGTGCCTGCCCGGATCGCGGCAAGAGGTGGTCTGGGAGCTGTCCTTGGGACCAAAGGGATAAAAGCAATTGTTATTAATGGCTCGACAGGAGAAAAGCCGCCGATTGTAGATCCGGAGGCGTACAAACTGGCACAAAAAAGGTATACAAAATCGCTCATGGAACATCCTCAAACAGCCTCATACCGGGATTACGGAACCGCAGCCATGGTTCAGATGTGCCAGACATTCGGTTCGCTACCGACACGGAATTTTTCGGCAGGTACTTATGAAAAAGCTGACGAAATCAGCGGTGAAAAATTGCGGGAAGTCTTGCTCTCTCGCCCCGAAGGATCAAACCCAACACACGCTTGTATGCCGGGTTGCACCATTCGCTGTTCGAATGTTTTTGGAGGTGAGGATGGCAAGATGATCGTTTCTCCTTTGGAATATGAGACGATCGGGCTGATGGGTTCCAATCTGGGTATAAGTGATCTGGAAACAATTGGTCGCATGAATTACATGGTCAATGATCTGGGTTTGGACTCCATTGATATTGGAGCAGCGCTGGGAGTGGCTGCAGAAGCAGGGCTTATGAATTGGGGGGACGGAAAAAGAGCAATGGAATTGATCGATGAGATCAGGGTTGGAACACCATTGGGAAGGATTATCGGTTCTGGCGCTGCCCTTGCTGGAAAGATCCTGGGTATAGAGCGTGTCCCGGCTGTTAAAGGTCAGGCAATGTCTGCATATGAACCACGTGCCATCAAGGGGACAGGTGTGACCTTTGCAACCTCACCTCAAGGGGCGGATCATACCAGTGGATTGACCATCCGGGCTAAAGTGAACCATCTCGATCCAAAAGGGCAGGCTGAACTGTCCCGGACCATTCAGATCAACATGGCAGGCTATGATACGCTGGGCGCATGTATTTTTGCGGGGTTCGGTTTTACAGCCGCTCCTGAATCGATCCGAGATTTGCTTAATGCCCGGTACGGCTGGAATTTGGACACGAACGTGCTTCAAAACCTTGGCAGGGAAACCTTACGGATGGAACGTGAGTTTAACCGCATGGCTGGATTCACTAAGGAAGATGACCGCCTACCTGAATGGATGCGACGAGAGCCAGTCCCTCCCCACAATGTCATTTTTGATGTTCCCGAGGAGGAACTGGATGACATCTTCAACTGGTAACAAAAGACACATCGATTAGATTGTATCAGATGTGTCCTTTGTATTTTGAGAGAGCCACCGAAGGGAGTCGAACCCTTGACCTGGCGTTTACGAAACGTCTGCTCTGCCATCTGAGCTACGGTGGCTTGTCTGGCGGCGGGGATTATACCAGTAGAATATTATAATAAGCAAGCACTATTAATTTTTTTTCGAGGATCAGCTTAATCCATGCTCAGAATTGCCATGCTTTCGTACCACACATGTCCCCTGGCAACCTTGGGGGGAAAGGATACCGGTGGTATGAATGTCTATGTCCGTGATTTAACCCAGTCCCTTGGCAGGATGGGTGTTCATGTAGATGTTTTTACCCGTTCCCAGGATGAGCATGTTCCCCATGTGCTCCATGATCTGGGTTTCGGAAACCGGGTTGTTCACATTCCAGCGGGTCCGGAAGTTCCTATTCCAAAAGTTCAATTGGTCGAATATATCCCGGAATTTGTGCAGGGGATCCGATCTTTTGCCACCGAAAAAGGATTGCAGTATGACCTCCTGCATAGCCATTATTGGATGTCTGGCATGGCTGGTATTTCGCTCAAAGAAACTTGGAAGATCCCGATGGTGCACATGTTTCACACCCTTGGAGAGATGAAAAATAGGGTTGCAAGGAGCCTGGAAGAGATTGAAAGTCAACAAAGGCTTGATGCAGAAAGAAACATATTAACTTTTGCGGATAAGATCGTGGCGGCAACACTGGCAGAACGAGCCCAATTGCAGTGGCTTTACAAAGCGGATACCAGGAAAATTGTGATCATCCCTCCTGGAGTGGATTTATCCCACTTCTACCCGATACCAGTCGATGAAGCCAAGGCATTTATCGGGATTGGATCCGGGGAACAGATGGTTCTTTATGTCGGCAGGATCGAACCGCTTAAAGGTGTTGATACGCTCATTCAAGCCATGTCCTGTATTAACTTTGGTGAGGTCTCCTCAGGAAGACCCATTTTATTAACGATCATTGGTGGTGATCCGGACGTCGATCCTGCCGATATGACTCTGGAAATGTCCAGGCTCCAAAAGTTGAGCAACGACCTTTACATGGGAAGGATGGTTATATTCCTTGGAAAAAGGGGACAGGATACACTACCGTATTATTATTCTGCCGCAGATGTCGTGGTTATGCCATCCCATTATGAGTCATTTGGAATGGTTGCATTGGAAGCCATGGCGTGTGGAACACCTGTGATCGCCTCCCAGGTGGGGGGATTGGCTTTCCTTGTGCAGGATGGGGTTACTGGCTATCATGTCCCCGATGATGACCCAAATGAGCTCTGTGAGAGATTAAAGCAGATCTTGACCGACAAGGAGTTGCAAAGCACTCTCGGGTTTCAAGCGAAGAACCATGCACAGGAGTACTCGTGGGATAAGGTTACCGAACAAATTGTTCAGTTGTATAAGGAAATTGTTGCCAACTGATTTGATATTTCCCCAGGGTGGAACATTCCTTAAGGTTTCATTCTTTGATCTTTACATAAAACAGAGTTGAACCATTTGTTTCCACCGCGCGCTGTTCAAATATATCTTTATAATTCCCTATCAACCTGGAGAGTTGCTTGTGTCCATATGTACGCGGGTCAAAACCAGGATCCAATTGGTAGAGAGCATTACCCATGACTGCCAGAAGGGACCATCCGTCTTCCTGCACAGACATTTCGAACGCTTTTCTTAATAACGGAATGGGTTCCACGTCAGCTTTTACTTTTTCCTGGGATTTTTTTGCATGTGTCTTGGTGTTTTTCTCCTCGACCAGAAGATTCTCGGTGTACACAAAAACGTCACAGGCATTTACAAAAGGTTTGGGAGTCTTCTTCTCCCCGATACCCATCACAAATACTCCGGATTCGCGGATTCTCGTTGCGAGGCGCGTATAATCGCTGTCACTGGATACCAGGCAAAAACCTTCCACCACACCGGAATGCAGGATATCCATCGCATCGATGATCATGGCTGAATCGGTGGCATTCTTCCCTATTGTGTATCGAAATTGTTGTACCGGTTGAACAGCATGAAAATTGAGGATATCCTTCCATGAGTTCATGGAATTTGTCGTCCAATCCCCATATATTCTTCGGACTGTAACGAGACCGTATCGACCGGTTTCCACCAGTATTTGGGAAAGCAAACTTGCTTGGGCATTATCACCATCAATTAGAATGGCAATTTTATGACGTGAGAGTGAAGTTAATTGTTCATCAGGCATGGATTCATTATACACTAGGTAGTAATTATTCAGAAAAGGATCTTGAATAAGTTAATCTTATAGGTAAATAATTGGTCTTTTCGCATAGGTTAAATATTGTATGCCCCCGGTGAGATTCGAACTCACAACCACTGGATTCGAAGTCCATTACTCTGTCCGTTGAGCTACGGGGGCGGCGGTTGGTATTATACCTTAAATTATTTATATGTTTTCCTTTACGCATTTTTATTACCGTGATATACTTCACCTTCGTGGATATCGCCGATTAATAAATAATTGTAAGGATGATGCAATGGTAAATCTCGATCAAAATTTTCAAACCACAAAGAATGAGAACATCCCCGACCTTTACCCGGGAGATGCTGTGAGTGTTCATGTGCGCATCAAGGAAGGTGATCGCGAACGCATCCAGGAATTTAAGGGAACAGTGATCAGAGTCCGCAAAGGTGGCAACAACTCCAATTTCACAGTAAGAAGAACCGCCAGCAATGGAATTGGTGTAGAACGCACATTCCTGGTTCATTCCCCCCGTGTGGATAAGGTCGTCATAGAACGACATACGCACGTTCGCAGAGCTCAACTCTATTTTCTGCGTGAACGAACTGGCAAGAAAGCCAATCTAAAACAACGATTCGACTGATCCAGTCAGATCATTATCAATTAAGCGCAGCATTTGGTTTAGGCTGCGCATTTGATTTAATAGTATATTTATCCTTATCATGGGAATTCCAATCATTGGTATTACAACTTATAATGATTTAAACCTTCAGGGTTACCCCGCTGTAATATTATTAAAAGCCTATGAAAACGCGATCATAAAAGCCAGAGGAATTCCGGTTTTGATCCCCTCCGGATTACCTGATGATGCATGGCGGGAATTGTTTGAAAAATTGGACGGGATTATGTTCACCGGAGGAGGAGATATTTCCATTACGAATTATGACGGGATTGATCATCCTTCCATAACCAATGTGGATACAGAGCGGGATCATCTTGAAATCATGCTGATGAACGAAGCAATTCGAAAAGAAAAACCATTTTTTGGAATATGCCGGGGTTTTCAATTACTCAACGTTTGTTTGGGTGGAACGCTATATACTCATATACCTGCTCAAAAAACTGATTCGATCAAGCATGATTATTATCCAGATTATCCTCGAAAATTTCTTGCTCATAAAGTGGAAATTAGCTCAGGTTCCAGGTTATCTACAATTTTAGGTAGGGAGGAAGCAGATGTCAACAGTCTTCACCACCAAGGAGTCAACTCGGTTCCAGAAGAACTGAATATCGTTGCCCTGGCTCCAGATGGGTTGGTGGAGGCTGTGGAACTGCCGGGTCATAAATTCGGGATGGCTGTGCAATGGCATCCGGAATGGTTGACAGATATCGGATCCATGCAAAATCTTTTCAGCGCGTTAATTCAGGCGGCGAGGACTGGAAATTAATTATGGCAGGAACCTTGCAGAAATCTTCCCCGATCGGGATTTTTGATTCAGGAGTGGGTGGATTATCCATCTTGGAAGAAATTCGCAATCTTTTACCCAATGAAACCATTCTCTATCTGGCGGATCAATTTCATGTCCCCTATGGCGAACGTTCTCTGCAGGAGATCCGCAAGTTTTCAACAGCCATTGTTCAATTCTTTCTAGGTCAGGGCGTTAAGCTTATTGTTGTAGCTTGCAACACTGCCTCTGCTGCTGCGCTTCTCCAATTGCGTGAGAATTTCCCTGCAATCCCATTTGTAGGGATGGAGCCAGCATTAAAACCAGCCGTGGAATTCTCAAAAACGCGTCGGGTAGGCGTTCTTGCAACCCCCGCGACATTTCAGGGTGCTTTATATGCATCCGTTGTTGAGAGGTTCGCCAGGGATGTGACCTTATATCCGCATACATGTCCCGGACTGGTCGGTCAGATCGAAGCTGGAGATTTAGATTCTCCCGAGACGCGGGCGATCCTGGAAGATGCATTATTCCCGATGTTGAAAGCTGAAATCGACACAGTCGTACTTGGGTGTACGCATTATCCATTTGTGATCCCTCTGATCAAAGATATTGTCGGAATGAAAGTTCGTGTAATAGATCCTGCACCTGCAATTGCCAGGCAGGTGGAAAGGTTACTGGTGAATGATGGAATTGATCAGACCAATTCCGGTTTTTCCAGGGTTGATTATCTCACCAGCGGAGATCGCCAAAATTTCATTAAATTCATGAATAAGGTGGAAATTAACCCAGGAGAAGTTAAAACGATTAAATGGGTTGACGAAAACCTTGATATGGAGAGCATTCAATGATCGGTATTGATTTTTATTAATCGCGAGGTATTGAGGATTATCGATCAGCAGGCAGGATATTTATCCGTTTCAACGATTCAGCATCTGTTTCTTTATTTTCAGATAGACACTTGTTTGATTGTTGTTCGGTTTCCTGACATAAAGCTGCAAAAATTTCCATGTAAGACAGGTCAATTTTTAGATCCAAATTGAGTTGGAGATCTTGAGCTGTCTTAATGATTGATTGGATATAAGATCCTTCGATCTCAACAAAAGATCCAAATGGTAATTCATCCAACATAACTTCAGTACCATTCAGAGCATAAACCGTCCGGTATTTTTCATAGATCTGGAAAACTTGAAATCCAATGGCTTCAAGTAGCAATTTTGCTGTAGAAAGATCGCTGATGGAAAATTCAATTTCATTTCTTATCTGTACTCCCTCTTTTGAAGACTCATTTTTTTTATAAGTTATCCACTGGTTTGAATCTAACCTCAAGCGTAATACTTCATGGTTGGCTGAAAGTCTATTATCCTTCGTGTCAAATCGGTAATTTCGTTCAAGTGTGCGGGGGTGTAGCAAACTTGCTCCAAGTTTCTTGAGACGGTTTTCAATTCCCTTAATATCTTTTATGTTAAATTTAATTTCATTTTCGTGGTGATAAGAAGCCATTTTTATATGACGCTTAATAAGGTCTGACGTTGCTCAACTCGGTCTCCCGGTTTGACTCTGACCCGGTTCAACTTCCCATCCCGCGGAGATCTTAATTCGTTCTGCATTTTCATCGATTCCAATATCACCAGAACCTGCCCCTTGGTTACGAGTTCGCCTTCAGCAACTGGTAATGCCACCACCATACCTGGCATGGGTGATTTTAAATGAAAATCGGAGCTTTCACTGACGGCTCTTCCCCCGGCTGCCCGCAACCGTTTTTCACGCTCATCTTCCACTTTAACAGCATAGGAACTCCCTTTTAACAGGACTTGATAATCTTCCTCTCCAGGATACACATATGCCTCATAAGATTTCCCGCCAATAATTAAGGAATAAACAGGTTGGTTGGCGATCGTTACAAAATCAACCTCCAGCATCTGCCCATTTAAATTCAGATGGTGTTCATCGACGATCTCGATGGAAAAATCATGCCCATTTACGCTGGTAACATATTTCATATAAAAACTCCTATCGGTGCATTCGTTCCCATCGACCGACCCATTTCCAATTTGTTGCGTCCCGTTCACCTTTGCGAACGATTTGTGCAGATTCTTCATACTGCCGGTGATAAATTAATGTTGCCAACACTGCCGCGATCTCGGGATTTGTGGTTTTATCATCTTCTGGTTCATCCATCGAGAACCGTTCTTCCACAAAGCGGGTATCGAATTGACCACCCATGAACCGGTGGGAATCCATCATTCTCTGATGAAATGGAATGTTCGTCCTTACTCCAACTATGCGGTATTCTTCCAGAGCTCGGCGCATCCTCAGGATCGCTTGTCCGCGTGTTTCGCCCCACACAACCAATTTGGAAATGAGAGGATCATAAAAGGATGTGATCTCAAACCCTGGATAGACACCTGTATCCACCCGGATTCCGGGTCCGGTTGGCAAAATACAGTGGGTGACCAATCCAGTGGACGGTAAGAAGGAATTATAAGGATCTTCTGCATTAATCCTGCATTCGATCGCTGCTCCATTTTGGTGAACATCTTCTTGCGTGTAGGATAAATTTCTTCCGCGTGCTATCCGGATCTGTTCTTTCACTATATCAATGCCTGTCACCATTTCGGTGACCGGATGTTCGACCTGAAGGCGGGTATTCATTTCCAGAAAATAAAAATTTTTTTCCTTGTCCACCAAAAATTCGATCGTGCCTGCATTTAAATAATCGACAGCCTGAGCTGCCTTCACGGCAACACTGCCCATTTTTTCCCGAAAATTCCTATCATCACCAATAAAGGAAGAAGGGGATTCCTCCAATAATTTTTGGTGTCTGCGTTGTAAAGAACACTCCCTTTCTCCGAGGTGAATCACATTGCCGTGCTGATCGGCAAGAATTTGGAATTCGATATGTCGTGCACCTTCCACAAGCTTTTCCAGGTAAACATTGCCATCTCCGAAAGATGCTTCGGCTTCCCGCCGGGCTGATTCGATCAATCCTGGCATCTCCATTTTATTTCTAACTTCACGCATCCCCTTTCCGCCACCTCCGGATGTAGCTTTTATTAATAATGGAAAACCGATCTTTTGGGCTACAGACAGCAACTCTTCGTTGGAAAGTGAACCTTCTCCTTCCGTCCCGGGAACCACCTTTACGCCTGCTTTGGTCACTGTCCTTCGGGCGATGGCTTTATCACCCATTGCAGCGATTGCGGAAGGTCTTGGACCAATAAAGATCAAACCCTCATCCAGGCAGGCCTGGGCAAAATCAGCTCGTTCGGCTAGAAAACCATAACCTGGATGGATCGCCTCGGCTCCACTTTTTCTGGCGATCTCGAGAATTTTATCTGCCCGCAAGTAGGATTCACGGGATGGGGCTGCTCCCAGAAGATATGCCTCGTCAGCATAGCGTACATGCAATGCCTGTCGATCTGCTTCTGAATATACGGAGACGGTCTCGATCCCCAACTCGCGGCAGGCACGGATAATTCGGACAGCAATCTCACCTCTATTTGCAATGAGTACTTTTTTCATACCTTTTCCTTACTAGTAATGACAACAAATGCTATGTTAAGGTTGATCAGAACGGAATGTTCCCATGTTTCTTGGCAGGGTTGGAATCCCGTTTATTGGATAACATTTCCAGGGCATTGATCAGTCGAGGGCGGGTCTCCTTCGGTTCGATGACATCATCGATATAACCGCGCGCGGCTGCAACATATGGGTTGGCAAACTTCTCGCGATAACTTTTCACCAACTCCGCTTTTCGTTTGACCGGATCTTCCGCTTCATCAAGTTCCTTCCTAAAGATGATACTGACCGCCCCTTCTGGTCCCATCACAGCCAGTTCTGCCGTTGGCCACGCCAGGTTGATATCCCCGCGGATATGCTTGGAGGACATCACGTCATATGCTCCGCCATATGCCTTGCGAGTGATCACCGTTAATTTTGGCACTGTTGCTTCACAATATGCGAAGAGTAATTTTGCTCCGTGACGGATAATGCCGCCATGCTCCTGAGTGGTCCCCGGTAAGAATCCAGGAACATCAACAAATGTGAGGATCGGGATATTAAATGAATCACAAAACCGCACAAATCGACCAGCTTTGTCAGCTGAATTAATATCCAAAACACCTGCCAAAACTGCCGGCTGGTTGGCAATTATTCCGATACTGTGACCTCCCAGGCGGGCGAAACCTGTGACGATATTTTGAGCATACGCCTCATGGATTTCATAAAAAGTACCTGAATCTGCGACCAATTGAATAACATCCTTAATGTTATAGGGTTTCGAAGGGTCATCCGGGACGATGCTGTTTAACTTGTCATCCATCCTTAAATTGTCGTCAGTTGAATGGAAGAACGGTGGATCTTCCATATTATTTTGAGGCAGATATCCCATAAGTTTCCGTATCATATATAACGTGTCTGCTTCTGTATCTGCAGCGAGATGACACACACCAGAAACTTCCGAATGGATGCCTGCACCTCCCAATCCTTCAAAATCGATCTCCTCATGTGTGACTGTTTTAACTACATCCGGTCCTGTAACGAACATGTATGAGGAATTTCTCACCATGAAGATAAAGTCAGTCAAAGCCGGGGAATAGACTGCACCTCCCGCACATGGACCCATGATAGCTGAAATTTGCGGGATTACCCCGGATGCCAGAGTGTTGCGCAGGAAAATTTCTGCGTACGCCCCCAGGGATACGACACCTTCTTGAATGCGAGCTCCTCCAGAATCATTCAATCCAATTACCGGAGCTCCATTTTTTAAAGCCATGTCCATTATTTTGCAGATTTTTTCGGCATGGACTTCCCCCAATGACCCGCCGAAAACGGTGAAGTCCTGGGAAAAAACATAAACAAGCCTGCCTTCAATGGTTCCCCATCCTGTGATCACGGAATCGCTCAGAAATCTTTGCCTGTCAAGGTTAAAGTCATGTGTCCGGTGCACCACGAATGCATCTGTTTCTCGAAAGGATCCTTTATCCAATAAGAGATCAATCCTTTCTCTGGCTGTCAGCCGTCCCTTTCCATGTTGCGTTTCAATCCTTTTTTCACCCCCTCCAGCCCGTGATTGAGATTTTAATTTATACAGATGTTTGAATTTCAAATTTTCAGTCATGACGTGCCTGCTCTCTAAAGTAATTTTTGGTGTCTTGGTTTATTAAAATAAGGAAAATGATGCTCAGGGTTAATAAGCTCTCGATCGTAGGGAAAAGAAACGCTGTAAATCTCTTTTGTAGAAAAATTCGATCGATCCAAAACCATGAAATACCAGCGATCACAGAAATGTAAATGAAAAAAGGTGTGCGCGAAAATCTTCTAATTATTCCGATCATGAGGAGCATGCCGATCACAAACCAAAACCCGCTCGAAATCACCATGTAAAGAGGTTCTGGGTGGGAATCGTAGTTTGTGAGAGTCTCCCAATATGAAAGAATTGAATAGATCCGGATACCATTGTACAGCATAGAGAATAACACAATGATCATCAAGAAGGTTACGGGGGTTAGAGTTCTTTTCATATATTATGGCAGTTTCTAAGGTTTCTTTGATTTTACTGGTGGCATATATTGATAGAGGGAATAGGTTTCTGCGTGATCAATATATTTCAATCGGTCCGAAAACTCATCCTTATAAGGTTCTGATTCGAAAAGGATATAAGGTTTACCAAAAATATAATTCAGTCCCATTTTATCGAGGAAGTCCGCAGCCCGGTATGTTCTTAAAGATTGATAATATGGATAGGAATTTATCAAACCATCCAGGTTTACGATTGTTCTATCTTTTATAAAATATGCGATCGTACCTCCCCCTGTAAATCCAATGTATGTTCCGGGTTCGGTATTCTGTTCAAGGAATGAGACTCCAAATAAATATTCACCTTCTTTATCACTCTTAGTACTGTAATTGATTAAATGGGTGATCGAAGAAATATATCCAAGCAGGATTCCTGCGCAGATGGTTATTATTAATAGGCAGGAAAAGACTTTTTTCCTGTCGATTTGTCGAATTGCACTCAAAAAAAGGAAAATCAGAAAAACCAAAAATATTACTGATAATAATAGTTGCGTGCTCCAGTACCAATCCTGAAGTCCTACATAGGAGCGAATATTATAGGACCAGATCTGCCACAAACAGCCTCCCAGGATTGGCAATATCAACAGATTATTGAGGTGCTGTTTGGAGACCTGAAAATTTTTCAGGATGAGGAATAGAATGAGACCTAATTCGAGAAGATACAAAAAGACTTTAAATTGGGTTGGAAATAATTTCGCGGGAAAGTCAAGAATGTCCACCAGGAATAACCATTGGGATTTCACCATTCCCAACGATTCCAAATATGTATTGGCAGGGATTCCATAAACTGTGTACATAGTACCCCACCATTGTTTAATCTGGCCGCTAACCGGAAGAGCAGTTTGGAAGATTATCGTATTAAGCACCATATATCCAAACATGACAGAAAGAAGAATTCCGAAATAGAAAGTGATATTTCTCAACCAGAATTTCCAATTGTCCTTGAGGTTTTGGATAGGGGTGGATTCCTGTAGATCTTCTCTATTTGAAAAATAGAAAATCAAAATTCGGTACCCTCCAATCAATAAAATTGAGATCCCAAGATCGTATAATGGAAGACTTTTTGGAAATGAAAATCCAGTCTTTGTGATCGCGAGGATCAAAACTGGAATGGAGGCTACCAACTCACCGACAACCAGGGCAACTAACAAGTTCTTCAGAAATTTGAAAGCTGATTTAAAGTGTTCTGATTGGTAAAGCTCAGAGAAATACAGGATCGGAATCTTAATGATCAATCCAAGTCCTATGAAAAGAAATAATCCTGATGAGAATGTATAAATGTCAATAAAATTACCCAGGCGTAAGAGGAGACCTGCATAAGCAGACAACATGATCATAATTACATCCATTACCAGATAAACACGGATGGATGAGTTAGAAAATGTGAACCAGATGCCCAGCATAAAGATTATGAAAATATTATCCAACCTGCTAAGGAATGCCAGCGCGGCAATGCTGCCGATGAGGATAAGTGAAGTTGTTGTTTTTCTAGTTGTCTCGCCGACTGATTCCGATATCTTACTAATCAGCAGGATTATGAAGAAAACACTCAACCCTGTTTCAAGACCGGATAACGAAGTCTCTGCATGGATAAGAGGCGTAAATGCCCACATGACCGCTGCCACGATTCCTGCTGACTTATTTATTACTTTTGATATCCATTGGAAAAGCAGGATCGCACTCCCAGCGTTGAGAACCCCCATCAGTATGACCAGCAGTCGAAATGGAAGAAATAGATCAAAACGGGCAAGAGAAAATACGGGAATGCAGATCAACATCCAGAGTGGATGGAAACCGTTGGTCGGATTAATTCCGTCAAATGTGACGCCCAGACCGTTTGTTACATTTCTTGCCGTATTGAAATAGTAAAATGCATCATCAACCCGAAACCAGTTCATCAAGCTTTTTTCCGGGCTAAGGGCGGCGTAAGTATGTGAAATTAAGATCACAAGAACAAGCACTATTTCAAACCAGAGGAATTTTTTCATCGAGCCAGCCCTAATCATTTATGGAAAGAATGACTTTTCCCAGGTTTTTTCCACTTTCGAGACGAATATGGGCATCCCTCGCGTCCTCTAATGGAAATGTCTTGTCGATTGCTGGTGCAAATTGGTGAGAGCAGACTAATCTCATCACATCCGAGAAATCTTTGAGCGTTCCCATGGTCGATCCAATGATGTTTAGGTGTTTTCCAAAAATATAACGATTGTCAATTTCAAATCTTGGAGCAGCGGTATTTCCAACCGTCAATAATCTGCCACCTTTTCGCAAGGACCGAAAACTCTGATTAAAGGTTGTCCCAACATTATCCACCACAACATCCACGCCGCGTTTATTTGTGGAATTGAAAACCAATTTTGACCAATCTTCTTCTTGTTTCCGCAATATTAATTCATTTGCGCCCAATGATTCAGCCAGTGCCAGTTTTTCTGGTGCTGAACCGACCACGATGATCTTTGAACCAATAAACCTTGCGATCTGGATGCTGGCAGTGCTAACTCCTCCAGAGGCTCCGATTATCAAGACTGTTTCTTCAGGTTTCAAGTGTCCCCTGGTAATTAATGAATGCCAGGCAGTATGATAAACCAATCCAGCTGCAGCTGCCAGCTCATACGAAATATCATCCGGAAGCTTAAATAATTGCCTGGTCGGAAGGGAAATATATTCCGTATAGGTACCGCGAATGGTTTCACCCAAAAGATGCCAGTTTCGACACATGTTATCCTGTTTGTCCAGGCAAAATTCACATTCACCACATCCGAGATTGGCATTGATCACAACCCGATCGCCGATTTTCCAGCCTTGGACATTTTCTGCAAGCGCGGAGATCTCACCAGCGCCATCCGCTCCGAGAATATGGGGATATTCCAGTTTTAATCCTGGCCACCCTGCACGGACGAACAGATCCATATGGTTGAGAGCTGCTGAATGTAATCTAATAAGTGCCTCACCATTCTTAAGGTCTGGAATGGGGGAATCGCCATATTGGAGTACTTCCGGCTCTCCATGCTGGCTGAGCAATACTGCTTTCATTCAACACCTCATCAATCGGTAGAGTCTAGCGAATTTTTCTTATATATGATTCTATTAAAAAAAATGCACAGACAATATTCGTATGATCTAATTATAGATTCTAATAGAAAGAACCGTTGTTGTTTTGCCATTGATCTCAAACGTTTCATAAAAAAAATCTCAACTAATTTCTCATCCCCACTGAAATAGTTTAATAAGAAATGCTGAAAACCATATCTTAAATCATGCGTATAGACTTTTTTTTTGCTGATCAAACTGACATGACTTTAATTATTCAAAATTTTATTTTAAGCCTAATTCGGATCGCGAGATAACAAGTCTCTGGATCTCACTGGTACCTTCGTAGATCTCAGTTATTTTCGCATCCCTAAAATAGCGTTCCACTGGCAATTCCTTGCTATAACCCATACCCCCATGGATCTGAACTGCAGCGTGGGTGACAAACATGCAGGTCTCTGAGGCAAATAATTTGGCCATGGCGGCATTCAAAGAAAATCTTTCACCGGTCTCCTTGGATCTCTCTTTAAGCAGGGCAGCATTATAGATCAACAGCCGGGAGGCTTCGATCCGGGTTTTCATGTCAGCCAATTTAAAGGATATGCCCTGGAATTCGCCGATCTTTTGTCCAAAGGCTTCCCGATCACGCGCATACACCAGGCTGGCCTCGTATGCGGCTTCTGCTATTCCTAGAGCCTGGGAAGCGATTCCGATCCTGCCGGCATCCAGAACGGTCATTGCGATCTTAAACCCATCACCTTCTGCGCCTATCCGGTTTTCAATCGGAATTTGGCAATTTTCAAAAATGATCTCACTGGTCGCTGACGCACGGATGCCCAACTTCGGTTCTTTTTTCCCGCGGATGAACCCTGGAGTTTTGGTGTCCACGATGAAAGCTGAAATGCCTTTCTGTTTTTTATCAGGAGCTGTCATCATAAAAACGACCATATAATCAGCCACCGGTCCACTGGTCACCCAGGATTTCCGTCCATTCAATATATAGTTATCCCCATCGAGTGTCGCTCGGCTGCGCATGGCACCAGCATCCGATCCGGACATTGGCTCCGTCAAAGAATAAGCTCCGATGGCTTTACCGGATGCAACTGGTTCCAGATATTTTTTCTTCTGGGAATCGGTTCCAAACCTCAGGAATCCATATGCGTAAAGGGAATTATTTACCGACATTATCACACCATGAGCTGCATCCGCTTTTGAAATTTCTTCCAATGCAAGCACGTACGAAAGCGTATCCATTCCCGCCCCACCGTATTCCTCAGGGACTTCAATCCCCATGAAACCTAATTCCCCCATTTTCTTTATCGTTGCGGAAGGAAATTCACCACTTTCGTCGAATTCAGCTGCAATCGGAGCTATCTGTTTTTGAGCAAAATCGCGGGCAGTCTGGCGGATCATTTCATGTTCTGTATTCAATGGAAAGAGAGAAGCAGCCATCAGGTTTCTCCAAATTGGATTTAATGGTGATAATTATAGCATGTCCATTCGATCATGGATCCAAGCCGGCTGTTTGTGGTTCGTTAAATTCAGTTCGTTTCTCGGAAAAAATCTTTTCTAAAATTTTTGCCCGCAATTCGGACAAATTATTGCATTCTTATTGACCACCCATCCGCAATAAAAGCAGGTCGTGGGATGTTCATCCCCAAGCGGTGCTCCGCATGCAATGCAATTGGAATTACCGACTTCATTGGCGGTGGAGCAATACTCGCAGGTCAGCCGGGTTAACTTATCGGTTAACCTGGTGCCAGCACCTGCCAGAGCAACTGCCTTGTTGATCGTTTGCCAAACTTTTTCCGTCATCTGTAGATTTTCGATATCCTGTGCCAGATCATCCAACCTCCCCAAAAGGTTCATAGGATTGAGCAATGTAAATATTGCAGTCTGTCCCAGGCTGGCAGCAACTCCCAGCCATTGTTGTTGACCCACCTGAACCATGATACCATCTGTGATCGACTGGATATTTATTGAAAGTGCGGTTTGTCCACCTGATCTGGACATCTGGTTGGTGGAGATCTGAACAGTGAGATTGTCTTTTTCACCAACGATCTGGGTCCTCAGGTTGCCTTGATTGAATTCAGCGACCAATCGGTTGGCGAGGTCCAAAGGAGTAATATTACCGTGAAAAATGTGCTGTTCCATGATTTAGATTATAATCCCATTGGTCATTTATGAAGTTTACGAGAAAAATATGGTTTTTTGGTAAAGAAACACAATCAAATATACGAATTTCCATTTTGAAAGTTGTAAATATGAAACCCCGCTTCTGGAATGTTTTATTTTGTACTTTGTTGATCGCATTTATTGGAACCTTGTTGCTGAATCGGCAGCAGATTTCAGTTATCGCCCAACAACCGACAGGTTCTGTTCCGACAGTGACTGGAACCCCTTCAGGTCCGTACATTACAGTTGTCAACGCGGACGGAGCCAATGTTCGCGCTGGTCCAAGCTCGATCTACTATGAAAAAATTGGGCCGTCATTGATTGATGGTCAGGTGGTTCCTGCCTTGGGGCGTTCTGCTGGCGGGGATTGGATTCAGATTTATTATCCGGGAGTTCCAGGAAATGTCGGCTGGGTGTATGCCCCGCTGGTCGTTCTATCGCCAGGTTATTTACCCATTGTGGAGCCACCACCAACCTCCACACCTCGAGTCACCCCGGTGATCGATCCAACCCTTCTGGCTGCTTTCGCCTCCACTGGGAACCCAACTCAACTTCCCACCTTTACCCCTCCACCTCCGTTAGAAATACCGTCATATCCCAATGATGTGACCGGGATGCCCAGGATACCCATGGGGTTGGTTATTTTTGGGCTTGCTTTCATCGGGTTATTTGGTGCTGGGATCACTTTATTGCGAAGACGATAACATCAACTATTTTAGAAATGTTAAATAAAAAAAGAGAGAGCTAACCTCTCTCTTTTTGACTGATCGATTTGGTTTACGAACAACACCCACCGCTTTCACAGTCACAGGACACAGCTGTGGTGGGATTATCCACCATGAAACCCTTGCCACGTTCATCATCGATAAAATCCAGTTTCGCCCCTTTGATGTATTCCTTGGACTCGTTATCCACAACAACTTTAATTCCATCAGCCTCAATGCTGGTATCGCTGTCACTGGAAGTTTCATCCAGAGACATCCCATATTGATATCCAGAGCAGGTCTTTCCCGAAACAAAGATCCTCAAAGCATATCCGCTAAGATTCCGTTCGTTTAAAAGATCTCGGATCGCTTGAATGGCGTTAGGCGTTATGGTTATCAAATCTGTTTCAACAACTGACTGCATACATGAACTCCTTAATCTAAATTTGACAAATGGTATCAGAATTATAATCCCCTGTCAACAATTATTAAAACGGTGAAAAGTAATTGTTCGTAATGGATTGATTTCCAAGTAATTTAAACACTAGAATAGGATACCTGGAAATAGTGTAATATATGCATAAGTTTAATTTGAGATTTCCAAAATATATAATAAGGAGATTTTATGACAGCCAAAGTAGTGTTAAATCCCTATTCGAATCGCTGGAACTCTCAAAAGCGCTGGCCGGAAGCCCAAGCGGCTTTAAAATCCGCCGGCATAGATTTTGAGACTTCGATTTCTGAGTCTCCGAAACACATAATCAAGCTTGCACAGGAAGCTGCTCAACAGGGTTTTTCGCCGATCATTGCAGCTGGAGGGGATGGTACCATCGGGGAGACAGTGAATGGACTGGCAAGAGCCGCAAGCTCCGAAGACGAAATGATCGGACCTCTGGGGATCCTACCATTGGGTTCCGCGAATGACCTTGTTGACAACCTTGGTATTCCTAAGGATCTGGATGCAGCTGCCAAGGTAATTGCAGCTGGAAAAACAAAAAGAATGGATATTGGAAATGTAAATGGCTTCTATTTCGCCAACAATTCCGGGATCGGCCTTGAGCCTTATATCACCCTCAAGCAGGAAAAAATTCATAATATCAAAGGTATCATGCGTTACCTGATCGCAGCTGTTCAAGGCATCTGGGATAACCCTCAGTGGAATGCCACCATCGAATGGGATGATGGTAAATTCGAAGGCCCCATTTTACTGGTTTCTGTTGGAAATGCACCTCGAACAGGTGGTGTATTTTTCATGGCACCCCATGCCGATCCATTTGATGGAAAATTGACTTTTGTCCATGGTTATCGGAAGACCCGTGGTCAGATCTTTAAATTACTCCCGAAGACCATGAAGCCCGGAGAAGGGAGTTTCGTAGAAATGGAAGGCATTTTCGAATATCAAGCAACCTATATTAAGATTCATCTCGATCGTCCCACCCCGGCACACACGGATGGTGAGATATTTTCAACGGATAAGCAGGACTTTGATTATCGAATTTTTCCGCAAAAATTACAGGTGATAATTCCGTGAGATAAAAAAACCATTTTCGAGGACATTAAATAAATGAGACCATTTGGTCTCGTTTATTGATGAATGGGCGCGAGAGGGCTCGAACCTCCGAACCTCACGGATGTGAACCGTGCGCTCTAACCAGCTGAGCTACGCGCCCTGAAGTGTTCGGGATTATAGCCCAGGTTTATACCTTTTGCAAGTCAAGTGTTTTTAAGGCAGGAAATCCCAAG
>Ga0315286_10000100_pt1 | contig 58812 bp, 42 predicted proteins | sample YL17G10_0_MG_FD_205038 | JGI IMG/M metagenome (GOLD analysis project Ga0315286, IMG submission 205038) | Sediment microbial communities from Yellowstone Lake, YNP, Wyoming, USA - YL17G10_0 | ecosystem: Environmental > Aquatic > Freshwater > Lake > Sediment | place: USA: Wyoming | collected...
GAAGTCGGTCTCTATGTTCTTGAGGAGCATCTCGATGTCTATGCCCTTGAGCATCTCGCTGAAGTGCCTGGGGCCAACACCGAGCCTGCATTCCGCGACGAGTATGATGATGCCCCCGTCCTTCATTGCGAGCTTCCCGTGCTCCTGGGCCTTCAGCGCCTGGTACAAATTGCTGTCCTGGGGGGCCCTCGAGACCGTGAGGACTATGTCCGCGTTCCCCTCGGTCGGGGCGCTATACATGCCAAGGCCGACCTTGACGCATTCCTCGAAGACCCTTGTGATATTGCCCGCAAAGGCGGCCGCGATGGCCATGTTCTTGTCCTGGACGATGTTGATGCAGAACTTGGGCTTGTCTATGAGCCTGTCCCATTCGACGAGCTCATCGTGGAGCGGGTTGCCGTCCAGGGCCAAAGTGGCCGCCTCGTCCTTGAGTGCGAGCTTGTGGTTCCTCTCGATGGACTCGAAGCCGGCAACGCCGATGACCCACTTTCTTCCGCCTGTGAACCCTGCGAAGTAGTGTGGCTCGACGCTCCCTGTGACTATGAGCTTGTCGGCCCAGGTGACATGTATGTTCATGAAGAGGTCGTTCCCGCTGCTCGTCCTACCGATCTTTACCAGGCTCTGCTCGTCCCTTGCGTCGTGATAAAATATCCTGTCCTTCAGGCGCTCGTAGTAGTCCCCGAAGATCAGTCGGAGGTCCTCGGGCGTCGGCTGCCTGTGTGTCCCGCAACATATGAGGAACCTGGTTTCCGGCCTGTGCTCTATCTTATCGATTATGCATCTTAGGAACTTGGGCGTGGGTGTGGGTCTGTCCCCATCGTTCACTAGTATCAGGACCTTGCCATCTTTAAGGAATTCCTTAAGGGATGGCGAGTCCAGCGGATGGTCGACGGCATCCTGGAGGGCTTTTTGCTCGTCGACACCGGAGCCTTCCTGTCCTTCCAGGACCTCGACCTCGCATGTGTCAGGGACATCGATCTCTTGGACCCCACACCCATAGTGGACCTTCAGCCTCATGTCATTCCCCCGTGACACAGTCCGGATTCGTTTGATGATAGATAAACCGCACGAATGCCTGATCCCGTCGGCCCTTGCATCAGGTCCTCTTGCAGTAGGGGCTCGGTCCGAGCTTCTTGAGGTCGTCGACCATGCTCCTCATGACCTCGGCGAACCGGATGCCCTCTGAAGCGGACACCCATTCCAGCCTGAACCGCTCGGGTTCGAGGCCGAAGTCCTGCAGCATGAGTGCGAGGCTTTCGGCCCTGGTCTTGGTCCTCTCGTTACCCGTGAGGTAATGGCAGTCGCCGATGTGGCACCCGCAGATGAGCACGCCGTCGGCGCCGTTCATAAGGGAGTCCATGACCATGTTCGGGTGGACCATACCGGAGCACATGACCCTCACGATGCGGACGTTGTGCGGATACTGGATCCTCGTCACGCCCGCCAGGTCCGCCCCCGCATATGAGCACCAGTTGCAGCAAAAGGCCACGAGCCGGGGTTCGTATTCCGTGTCCGGCTCCATTTCGCCCGATGTCTCGATGGCCTCCTTCGCCTGGGCCTTCAATTGCTGTAGCGTATAGCCCCTGACGTCGACGCCCTCCTTCGGGCATGTGGCCATACAGCAGCCGCAGCCCTTGCACAGGGCCTCGTTCACCTGGATGGTCTTTTTCACCTCACCGTTCTTCATGTATTCGATGAGCGAGATGGCCTTGAAGGGGCAGGTCTCTATGCAAAAGGCGCATCCATCGCATTTCTCGTCCACGGGCGAGGAGATGGTCCCTTCCAGGGTCAGCTTCCCGCGCAGAATGGGGATGGCCGCCCTCGAGGCGGCCCCCTCGGCCTGGGCGATGGCGTCTGCAAGGCTCTTCGGAAAGTGCGCCGAACCCGCCACGTAGACACCGTCGGTCGCGAAGTCCAGGGGCCTGATCTTGGCGTGGGCCTCGACGAAGAAGTCCCCGACAGCGGTGGGAACCTTGAACATCTTTTTGATCGCATCGGTCGTGATGTCGCCCTCGGTCTCGGCCGTGAGAACGACGAGGTCCGCCTCGATCTCCATGTCCTCCCTCATGACATCGTCCCTGAACCTGACCTTGAGGACCCCCTTCTCCTCGACGACCTCGGGGGCATTGTCGCCCGGGTACCTGAAGGTCAGGACCCGTTGATCCTTGACCACGTTCGAGTAGTACTCCTCCTCTTCCTTTCCAAATACCCTCATGTCGCGATACAGGATGTAGACCTTGGTGTCAGGGAAGAACTGCTTGAGGACCTTGGCGTTCTTGATGGCGACCCCGCAGCCGATGCGGCAGCAGTAGGGCCGCTCCTTGGTCATGGCCCCGGCGCAGTTGATCATGACGACGCTCCTGGGCTCCCCGAGGCCCTTGATGGTCCCGTCCTTGAACATGCGCTCGAGATCGGTCTGGGTGACGACCCGCTTGAACTGCCGGTAGCCGTACTTCCCGGTCAGGTCGATCTCCCTGAAGCCGGTCGCGATGATCGCCGACCCGAACTCGACCGTCTCCTCCTTGCCGTCGTGGACCAAGGTGCCCACGAAGTTGCCGATGAACCCCTGTATGTCCTTGAGCACGGTCCCGGTCCTGACGAGTATATTCTTGTACGAGAGCACTTCGTTCCTCATCGCCTCGAGCACATCGCTTGCTTTCTGGTCCGACGGGAAAAGCGTGTAGAGCTCCTTGAGCCTGCCCCCAAGTTCCTTATCCTTCTCGATGAGAACTGTCTCGATCCCCATCTTGGCCAGGGCCAGGGCCGCACGCATACCCGCGACACCGCCGCCAAGGACAAGTGACCTCGGGGTCACTTGGACCTCCTGTTCGTAAAGGGGCCAGACAAGACGCACCTTGGCCACGGCCATCCTTACGAGGTCCTTGGCCTTCTCGGTGGCATGCTTTTTGTCGTTGGAGTGTACCCAGGAGCACTGGTTGCGTATGTTGGCGAACTCGAACAGGTACTTGTTGAGTCCTCCCTCGACTAGGGTATCCATGAAGAGGGGACCGTGGGTCCTGGGCGAGCAGGCCGCCACGACGATCCTGTTCAGGTCCTCTTTGGCGATTATCTCCCTCATCTTCTTGCCCACATCCTCGGAGCAAATGAAGAGGTCGTGGCTCGCAACTATGACGTTGGGGAGCTTCTTGGCGTACTCGGTCACGGCGTCGACGTCAAGGTAGTTGGCGATGTTCTTTCCGCAGTGACAGACGAAGACCCCAATGCGTGGCTCCTTGCCTTTTATATCCCGCTCGGGTGGCAACGACTTGGTTAGTTGCCGCGCCCTGTCCTTGATCGGCCAGACGGCCTTCGCGGCCGCACCACTGGCCATGGCCACGGAGTCTGGTATGTCCTTCGGGCCCTGGGAGCAACCAGAGAGGAAGATGCCGTCCTTTGTTGACTGGATAGGCGCGGTCAGAATGTCCTTCTGCTTGAAGAAACCGTTCTCGTCCACATCTACGCCCAGGATGCGGGCCAAGGCCTTGTTATCCCGGTTCGGTATGATGGCCGTCGAGAGGACCAGTAGGTCGACGGTCTTCTCCTTGATCTCGCCCGTGAGCGTGTCCTTGTATTTGATGATGATGCTCTTGTCCGGGTTCTCCCTGACAGACGAGGGTCTGCCCCTGATGTACTCAATGCCGCTCGTCTTTGCATGTTCGTAGTACTGCTGGAAGTCCTTTCCGTAGGCCCGGACATCCATGTAGAAGATGGAGAGGTTCATGTCCGGGTTCGCGTCCTTTGCGATGGAGGCCTCTTTCGTCGCGTACATGCAGCAGACCCGCGAGCAGTATGGCCAGCCCTTCTGCAGGCTCCGGGAACCAACGCACTGGATCCAAGCGACGCCCTTGGGGACCGCCCCGTCGGAGGGCCTCTTGACCTTTCCCGAGGTGGGACCGAAGGACGATAGGGTCCTCTCGAACTGCATGGCGGTTATGACGTTCTTGTACTTTCCGTAGCCGTACTCCCGCCTCATGGTATCGGGCTCGAAGACCTCGAAGCCCGTCGCGACGATGATGCTTCCGACGCGAACCTCGATGTCCTCGGACTTTTGCAGGAACGTTATAGCCCCGGGCTCGCACACGCGGTCGCAGGAGCCGCACCCGACGCAGCCAGCCATGTCGATGGTATACACGATTGGGACCGCCTGGGGGAACTCGATGTAGATCCCCTTGCGGGTGGAGAGCTTCTCGTCGAAAGGGTTCGGGACTATCACGGGACACGCGGCAACGCAATCGCCGCAGCCCGTGCACTTGGCGGGGTCTATATATTTCGACCTGCGCCAGACATGGGCCGTGAAGTTGCCCATTTTCCCGTCGAGCCTGACGAGCTCCGAATAGGTCAGCAGGGTTATGTTCGGATGGCGGGATATTTCCACCATCTTCGGGGCCGCTGTGCATATGGAGCAATCGTTCGTCGGGAAGGTCTTGTCCAGCTTGACCATGGCACCGCCGATAGTTGCCGTCTTGTCGAGCAGGACCACCCGATAGCCCTTGTCGGCGAGGTCCAATGCCGCCTGCATCCCAGCGATCCCAGCGCCGATGATCAGGACGTCCTTGTCCAGGACCTTCTGCGGTCCCTTCCTGGCGATCAAAATGGACATGTTGATCTTCTGGCCCTTGAGGTCCTTTTCCGACGGGGCCTGGGCTAAGGCCTCGGGGGAATCGAGGAAATAGTTCTCCTCGAGGGGGATATCGTCGTCCAGATTGTCGGCCTCAGGATGGATTGGCGAGCGCATTTATACCAGCCTCATAACCGAGCTCGAAGGCCTTCTTGTTCAGGTCAATGGTCTTGGGGGGAACGCTATCGAGGACGGCCTTCAGTATGTTCTCTTTCGAGGAAACCTTGGCGATGGCGGTCAGGGCCCCCACCATGATGATGTTGAATACGATCTTCTTGCCGAGCGCGTTGGCTATCTTCATGCCCTCGACCTTGTAGAACGTCCTTTTCTTCCGGTCGAGTTCGAATTTCTTGACCATGCCCGGGTCGATGATGATGACGGCGTCGTCCGTCAAATCTTTATTGTAGGTGTCGAAGGACTCCTGGGACAGGGCCATCATTGTATCGCAGTGGGTCAGCCTAGGGTAGCCGATCCGGTGGTCCGCGATTATGACCTCGGTCCTTGATGCCCCGCCGCGGGCCTCGGGCCCGTAGGACTGGGTCTGGACGCATTCGAGACCGTCGTAGACGGCCGCGGCCTTCCCTATGATGGCCCCGGCGAGGATGACCCCCTGGCCACCGAACCCACATATCCTAATATTCTTCTGCACTACCGCCACCTCCCTTTTGGGACCTGAGCCTCTCGACCACCTTCGCGTACTCCGTCGTGAACTCGGGCTTTTCTATGTCCTGCAGGACACCTATCGTGATCTTGTCCTTCGTTTTCTCCCGCTCCTCTGGGGTCCCGTAGGCCATGACCTTGTCGTAGTCCTCTTTGTACATACACTGTTCGTCGTACCAATCCCATAGCTTCTGCACATCGCCCAGCTTGTTCCTGCGGCCGAAGGCCGTCGGGCAGGGAGATAGCATCTCGATGAAGGCGAAGCCCTTCTTCTTGATGCCGTCCTTTATGGACTTGATGGGTTGGTATGGGTGGCTGACGGGCCACCTGGCGACATAGGAGGCCCCACCGACCATGGCAATCTCCGCCATGTTGAAGGGGTTTTCCACGTTCCCGTAAGGAGAGGTCGTCGTGATGGCCCCGCGCGGGGTGGACGGGGCCAGCTGGCCCCCGGTCATGCCGTAGATGAAGTTATTGACCGCTATGACGGTGATGTCTATGTTCCTGCGGACGCCGTGGAGGAAGTGGTTGCCGCCGATACCCGAGCAGTCCCCGTCGCCCGTGAAGACTATGACCGTCAGGTCCGGGTTGGCGGACTTGACGCCCGTCGCGAAGGCTATGGCCCTCCCGTGGGTCGTATGGAGCCCGTCGGCGTTTATGTAGCCGGGCAGCCTGCTGCTGCAGCCGATGCCCGAAACGAAGACGACCCGGTCCATGTCAAGGGCAAGCTCTTCCAGGGCCCAGAAGGTGTAGTCCAGGACGGACCCATGACCGCAGCCCGTGCAGAAGATGGTGGGCCACATCGACTTCCGGAGGTACTTGTCCCTCATCTGTTCATAGTCGGCGGTGGTCTTTCCCGTCGGGCCGACGCCCGTGGTCCCGGCAACGCCCTTTTTGGTAGTGCTCATCACATCATCCCCTTTATTCCCATCAGGATTTCCGACGGCAGATGCATCTCGCCGCCGATCTTGCCTAGGGGTTGGACCTTGCATTGCCCGCCCGCCGCCTCTCGTATCGGGTGGACCATCTGGCCCAGGTTCATCTCCGGGACGAGCATGGCCTTGACCTTCCCGGCGAGCTTCTCGAAGTAGGCGTACGGGAAGGGCCATGTGATGAGCATCCGCGCCATGCCGACCTTGATACCCATGGCCCTGGCGTCCTCGATTGCCGTCTGGGCCGGCCTCGCCGTGGCCCCATAGCACACCACGGCCACATCTGCATCGTCGAGCATGAGCTCCTCGACGCGGAGGAGCTTGTCCATGTTACCCGTGATCTTGGACACGATCCTCCGGATGAGCTTGTCGTGGTCGGGCTGCTTGTCCGTCGCCGGCATGCCCTTCTCGTTGTGGGTGAGGCCCGTGACATAGGTGTGGTAACCGCTGCCGAAGGGCGCGAAGTCCGGGACATTGGAGCCGGGGTTGGCGACGCTGGGGACGAAGGGCACGTACTTATCCTTTGGAACCTTGACCAGGGTCCTGAACTGGACCAGCATGTCCTTCTCGTCCGGGACAACGATCCTTTCCCTAAGGTGGCCGATCTCGCCGTCGGCCATTACGAGAACCGGGTTGCGGTACTTCTCGGCTAGGTTGAACGCGTCCACGGTCAGGTTGAGGCATTCCTGGACCGAGCTCGGGGCGAGCGCGATTATCTCGTAGTCCCCGTGGCTCCCCCACTTGGCCTGCATCATGTCCCCTTGGGCGCCGAGGGTGGGCTGGCCCGTCGAGGGGCCGGTCCTCTGGATGTTGATGATCACGACGGGGGTCTCGGTCATCACCGCATAACCTAGGTTCTCCATCATAAGGGAGAACCCGGGGCCGCTGGTGCCCGTCATGGACCTGACGCCGGTCCAGGACGCCCCGATGGCGGCAGCGATGCTGCCTATCTCGTCCTCCATCTGGATGTAGGTCCCTCCAATCTTGGGCATGAGCCTCGCGGAACCTTCCGCAAGCTCCGAGGCCGGCGTGATGGGATATCCGGCATAGAACCTGCACCCGGCCAGGAGGGCACCGTAGACGCACGCCATGTCGCCTATGATGAACTGGGTCTTGGCACCGAGGACCTGCCTGACGAGCTTCCCATCGAACTTACCATATTCCATCATGTTCACACCTTTGCTCTGTCCATCGCCTGTAACGGTCATGGCCTCATCCCTCCCCGCTGCCGTACTCGCTGTCCGGCCCATTCTTTCCATCGCCCTTGGCCTTGACCTCCCCCTCGACGGTCTCCACGAAGACCCCTATGGCGAGGTCGGGGCAGATGAGCTCGCACAGCCTGCAGTTGTTGCAAGTATTATTGGGCGTCAGCTCGGGCGGGAAGTAGCCCTTCTTGTTCATCTCCTTCGATAACTCCAGGGCATGAAGGGGGCAACGTTCAATGCACACGCCGCACCCCTTGCACCATTCCCGCTCGATCTTTATCACCATGATATACACACCTCGTATCATTCCTTCAGAGGTCCAGGTCTAGCGCCCTGGATAGCGCCGCCGTCCCACGGTACTCTGGGAGCACCATGGGGGCCTTCCTATCGGTCACGATGCCAGCCTCCTTGAGCATCCTCTCGTAGCCTTTCACGTGGTTCAGCGTCAGCTTCCCCACATGGGCCTTCTTTGCGTGCTTGGCGGCGGCGATGCCCGCCCTCATGCCGAAAACATTGTAGTCGAGGAGCGAGTTACCCATGAGCCTGTTCTTCCCGTGAACACCACCCGTGACCTCGCCTCCAGCGAACAGGCCCTTGATATCCATTGTGGCGCCTGTCGGGTCGATCTCAACGCCGCCGTTCTGGTAGTGCAGCGTCGGGCAGACGAGGATGGGGTCCTTGACCATGTCCACACCGAACCTCTTGAACTGGCGAGCCATGGCCGCGAGGTTCTTCCATATGGCCCCCTCGCCACTGATGAGCTCGATCATGGGCGTGTCCAGCCAGACGCCCTGGAGGCCCGTTAGGGTCTCGATGCCCAGCTTCTTGCCGTAGCACTCTCTCAGGAACGCCGCGGATTCGACATCACGGGGCTCTAGGGGATAGACGAAGGCATGTCCATCCTTGTTCACGGGCTGGGCGCCCATGCTCCGGAGCTTCTCGGTGCACAGGAGGCCCACGAGTGGCTCCGGGAAGGCCGCGCCCGTCGGATGGTATTGGACCGAGTCCATGTCCCTGAGCCGTGCCCCGACATGGTATGCGAGCACAAGGCCGTCGGCCGTGGCCCCATAGTGGTTAGTCGTTGGGAAGGCTTGAATGTGCAGCCGGCCATAGCCGCCCGTCGCCAGTATCGTCGATTTGGCCCTGCAAACGAAGTACTGCGATGTCTCCAAGTTGTACAGGACCGCGCCGGCCACCTGGTCCTTGTCGTCGGTAATCAGCTCGACGGCAGGTGTGAACTCCTGAACAGGGACCTTCAGGTTCCTTGCCTCGTCCCTCAGGACCCTCATAATCTCCATTCCCGTGTAGTCCTTAGCCGAGTGCATCCTCATGCGGGAGGTTCCTCCTCCATGTCTCTCGACGAAGGTGCCGTCCTTCTCGCGGTCGTACATCACGCCGAGCTCCTGGTGCCATTTGATGATCTTTGGCCCGTCCATGACCATGGCCTTGACCAGGTCCGGCTTGTTCGTGAAGTGGCCTCCCCCGATGGCATCGAGGTAGTGGTGAAGGGGGCTGTCATTGGCCCGGTCGGCCGCCTGGATGCCGCCCTGGGCCATCATCGAGTTGGCGTCCCCGTGCCTGAGCTTCGTCGTGATGAGAATCCTGTCAGGGCTGATGCCCTCCCTGATGGCCCAGAGGGCCGCCACTGTTCCGGCGCCTCCGCCACCGATTATAAGAATGTCGACATCGTAGTCCACCTGCTTAAGGTCCACGTCACCGGGTTGGACGAGCGGGTGCGCCTCGAGCAGGTTCGCGAGCTCGTGCGGGAACCCCTCGTCCGTGCTCTGGCCTATCTTGAGCCTCCGCTTCCCCTCGGGCTTGTAATCTGGATGGAACTTGTTGAGGACCTCATCCCGTTCAGCGAGGGACATCGCCGAGAAGGTCTGCTTCAGCCGCGCTGCGCGGGTGGCCTCGACATTCGCGATGGATTCCCTCATGTATTCGGGATAGCCTCGGATCAGTATCATGACGAGTCACCTTCCTCGTGGTCCCTGGCCTTGTAAAGGGCGACGAGCTCCTTCTTGTCGAGCTTCTCGTATCTGTCCAGCTCCTTGTCGAACTTTCCATCCTCGAGCTCCTTGTTCCTCACATCGAGCTGTGGGGTCTTCGGGGCCAGGAACTTGGCGTAAAGTCGCCGGGCCATCTGGGCAACATGGTAATGCTTGATGTCGGCCGGGCACCTCATCGCGCACAGGCCGCACTGGATGCAGTCGAAGGATAGTTGGGCACATCTCGCCGCATCGCCTCGAAGGGCCGCCTGGATGTATTTCATGACCTCAATGTCCTGGGGGCAGGACTTCGTGCAGGTATTGCACGAGACGCAGCGGGCTATCTCTGGGTAATGCTCGAGGATGGTGTTCCCTACCAGCTCGATTTTATCCAGGTCGTAGATGGACTTGGCCGCCGGGACAAAGGGCAACTGGACCAGGTACATTCCTTCCTCGGCCAGCGTCTGACAGGCGAGGGTGAAGGTCAGCTTGTGCTCCGTCTCTTTCCTATAGACGGTGGCGCATGCTCCGCAGAAGCCGGCCCTGCAGCCACAGCTCCTTACGAACTTGTAGCCCGCGTACTCTATAGCGGACATAATCGTGAGCCCTGACGGGACCTCGTACCCCTTGCCCATGATATAGATGGTTATCGTCCCTAGGACCTCCTGCTTTGCTTCCCTTATCGTCTCCTCCGTCATACGGTCACCATCCCGTTCATCTCACATTGGTCACGATCTCTCGATGCCGACGGCCCTCAGTCCGACATCTCCGTCTCGGCCGCGTCAGTGTGCAGGAATCCCTTCTTCTTCAGCAAGGGCCGCGGGTCGACGTAGTGCTTTTCGAGCCCGAGCATGTCAGGGTCCAGGTTCATGGCCAGGGCCATCAGCTGAGTGTAATACATGACAGGTAAGGGTACGAAATCAGGGTACATCTCCTGGGCGAGCCTCGACCTCTCGTCGAGGTTGAAGCGGCATAACGGACATGACAGGACGATGAGCTCCCCGCCCTGGTCCCGGGCCGCCTTGACGATGCGATAGGTCCTCTTGGCGACGAGCTCCTTCTGTTCGACCGTGTTATAGGACCCGCAGCACTCTATCTTGTATGGGCTGTCCACGACCTCGGCCCCGAGAGTCTCCATGAGGTCCTTGAGGACCCTTGGCTCCTCCTGGTCGTCGATAGCGCAGCCCTTGGGCCGAAGGAGCATGCAACCATAGTAGGGAACGACCTTGAGGCCCTTCAGCTTGACCTCGACCTTCTTCTTCAGCTTCTCGAAGGTGTATTCGTCCCTAAGGTACTGAAGGAAGTGGATGACCTTCACGCCGCCCTTGTATGGCCCCTCCTGGTCGAAAAATGCGTTTATGGTCGCGAGTTTGTCGGGATTGTCCTGGATGAACTGCTCGGACTGGCGGAGTGTATTGTAGCACATGTCACATAGGACAAGGACCTTGTCCTCGCCTTTCTCCTGGAGCCTTCGGAGGTTCCTGATGGGGGCCAACTGGTGCATCAGGTCGTCCTTTGCGAGGGTGGCTACGACGCCGCAGCAGTTCCAATCGTCGAGCTCGTTAAGCTCTATTCCAAGGTTCTTGGCAACGGCAAGGGCGGTCCTCTCATAGTTCGTCGCCGAGGTCTTCATCGTGCATCCTGGGTAATAGGTGATGGCCGCCTTCGGTTTCTGCTCGGACTTCCCGCTCTGACCCAAACGACCTCACCCCGTGTTCTTCCGGAATACGCTGACCAGGGCCATCTGCGGGATCGCCTTCTCATGTTCGACGACCGTCTGGCAGGTCTCCACATTAGTGTGGTCCTTCTTCTTCCTCAGGAGAAGCACCCGGAGGGCCTCCATTATCTTCGTCAGGTTCAAGTCCCTCGGACATCTCTCCGCGCATGTGAAACATGAAGCACATAGCCAGAGGGTTTTTGAATCGAGGACCTCGGCCCTGCCCAATATCACGTACCTGATTATGGTATCCGGGGAGAGATCCATCTCTTCGGCGAAAGGACAACCGGCCGAGCACGTCCCGCACTGGAAGCAACCATAGAGGTTCTGACCGCTCAGCTCCTCGACCTCGATCAGGAGCTCGTTTTCCTCGTTTTTACGGGAAATCTTGTGCATGTCTTTCCCTCTATATCCCCGTACTTGACTCAGCTATTAATTAAAGATTGCAAGAGGGCGTCCATCGTCCCTGCCTCGAGGGCCCGTCAATCTAGGTTTTCAATGAAGCCCGGTCTCATTTATGGAATAGTAAGAGAGGATAACTCCGTTGTATATATTAAAAGGTTTATATCGCCACTTTTTTGGCAAAATTTTGTACACTGTGTGCAGTCGCCTTTGATTGGAGTAGCATTTCAAGCTAGAATGGAGTGTGACCTCCTAGAGTGCCGATTCTTGACAAGTATTTATTTTGGTTAGGGAAATGATTAGAAACAGTGCCAAGATTGGCGTTACATCAGATTGAACTTTGGGCCAACTTCCACAATCCGTCCAGAGAAGCAGCGCCCATGGGTATTTCCTGTCCTTAAGATATGAGCAAATAGGAAATTATTATAGGAAAAATGAGAACGCTGGATTCTTGGAAAGGGTGGTCTCGTTTCGACCCGGCATTGGTCCCCGCAGGTCCATAAGATTGCACAAGTTTTATAAGATGACAGGGGTTAACTCGAAATCCCGGACAGCCCGACGGTCCGGGGCTCGAGCGTGACAGGATGTCAGGGCATGATGTGGAAGGAAACCCTCTTGGTCCATATGCCAAGGACCTTCATACGCTCCTCGACGCCCAGGGCATACCGCATTGCTACCAGTGCAGCAGGTGCACCTCTGCCTGCCCGTCGGCCCTGGCAACTGGGGCGTTCAATCCACGGAAGATCATCCTACAGCTCCTGCTCGGTGAGCTGCCCGAGGTCACCGCCGAGGACACTGTCTGGATGTGCGTCAACTGCCACTCCTGCGAGGAGGCCTGCCCCAAGGAGGTCCGTGTGGCCGGCATCATGAACGCGCTCAGGAACGAAGGGTTCAAGGCCGGCAAGGCCCCAAAGGGATATACAGGGAATGCCAACCTCTTGCTGGCCTCGGGCCTCGTCGCGAGCCTTCAAGGCGTCGACAGGGCTAGGACCCAGGTGGGCCTGGGCAAGATGCGGATGCCAAACATCGAGGAGATAAGAAAGCTCCTCGAGGGTACCGAACTTAAAGCCAAGGGAGGTGGCAACTGATGGGCGGAAGGTACGCCCTCATGCTCGGTTGCCTGATACCTTCGAGGTTGCCCCAGATCGAGGCCGCCTGCAGGAGGGTCTTCCCGCTCCTGGGTGCAGAGTTCGACGACAACTTTGATTTTTCCTGCTGCCCCAACTCCCCGTTCATCAAGCCGCTGGATAAGGAGGCTTGGTTGACCATGGCGGCGAGGAACCTGAGCCTCGTCGAGGAGGCCGGACTGACCATAGCGACGCCATGCCCGGGCTGCAGCAACACCCTTTTGGAAGCCAAGCATGAGCTCGACCATGACAAGGAGCTCAAGGCCCGCGTAAATGAGCGCCTGAAGAACATAGACAGGGAGTACAAGGGTAAGGCCAATGTTCGGCATCTGCTCCAGGTCCTCGTCGAGGACCTAGGCCTGAAAAAGGTCGAGGCCATCGTCAAGACCCCGCTCAAGCTCAAGGTAGCTGCCCACTACGGCTGCCACCTGCTCAAACCCAGCAAGGTAATGGGCTTCGAGGAGCCGTTCACAGCGCATTCCCTGGAGGACCTGACCAAGGTCGTCGGCGGGGAACCGGTCGAGTACGAGAATAGGGACCTGTGTTGCGGCCTGGTCCTTGGCAGCACGCACCTGGACGGTTCGCTGGACCTGGCCCACCGGAAATTCTCCTCGGCCAAGGCCGCTGGCGCCGATGCGCTCCTGGTCACCTGTCCGACATGCTTCCTGCAATTCGACACAGGTCAGATGCGGGCCGCGAAGAAGTTCGGCGCCGACTATAGCATACCGGTCCTTTACTTTGCCCAGCTCATAGGGCTCGCAGCTGGCCTGACGGACAAGGACATGGGGCTCCACGCCCACAGGACGAAGACCACGACGGTGGTGGACGCCCTGAAAGGGCGGTGAAGGGTCCTTCTGCCTTTAGAATACTATCTTCATTTATCCTAGGTACACTCTAATATTCGCGAAGAAAAACAAGCGAGGAGAATCTCGCACAGAAAAGATTTTATCGTCATAACTCTTCGTGCTTTCGCGGTCGCTTTGCGATTCCACCGACAGGATGAGAGACGATGAAAGTACATGAGTTTCAGGCAAAGGAGCTTTTCAGGAAGTACAACATACCAGTGCCGAACGGTAAGGCCATTACCGACGCATCACTGGCGAGAGCCGTCGTGAAAGAGCTCGGCCTGCCATGCGTAGTGAAGGCACAAATCCATGCAGGCGGCAGGGGCAAAGGCAGGTTCAAGGAAGATCCCGAACTTGGCGGCGTCAAGCTGGCTAGGACAGAGGACGAGGTCGAGAACCTCGCAAAGAGAATGCTTGGCAAGACCCTTGTCACTGTCCAGACCGGCGAGTCGGGCAAGGTCGTAAACAAGGTGCTCATCGAGCAGGGTCTGGAAATAGCCCGTGAGCTCTATCTGGGGATTGTCATCGACAGAGAAAAATCGAAAATCGTCATCATGGCCTCGACCGCGGGCGGTATGGAGATCGAGAAGGTGGCTGCGGAGATGCCCGAGAAGATCCTCAAGGAGTGGGTCGACCCGGGGGTCGGCCTCATGCCCTACCAGCTGAACAAACTGGCCTATGGACTTGGGCTCAAGGGCGACGAGGTCAAGAACGCCCGCGGGCTCATCACAGGTTTCTATAACATGTTCATGAAGGAGGATGCGTCACTGGCCGAGATAAACCCGCTCGTGGTCACGAAGGACAACAAGGTCCTGGCCCTGGACGCGAAGCTCAACTTCGACGACAATGCTGATTTCAGGCATAAGGACCACGAGGCCTTGAGGGACCTCTCCGAGGAAGAGCCTCTCGAGGTCGAGGCCGCCAAGTACGGTTTCAACTATGTCAAGGTCCACGGCGGGAACGTTGGTTGCATGGTCAATGGCGCTGGCCTGGCCATGGCTACCATGGACATCATTAAGTTCTACGGCGGGGCGCCCGCGAACTTCCTGGATGTCGGTGGTGCGGCGGACTCGAAGGTCGTCGAGAACGCATTCAGGATACTGGTGGGCGACCCTGACGTCAAGGTTGTCCTAATAAACATCTTCGGGGGCATAGTCAAATGCGACCTTGTGGCAAAAGGCATCGTCGAGGGCCTCCAGAAGATCGGCAATATCGACCGGCCTGTCGTCGTGAGGCTTAGGGGGACGAACGCTGAGGAGGGCCTGAGAATCCTGAAGGATTCCCCGCTCATGTTCAAGCTGGCCTCGGAGTTCGGAGAGGTGGCCAAGATGGCCGTGGACCTTGCGAAGAAAGGGGGTGCGTGACATGGTGGTTCTCTTCGACAAGGACAGCAAGGTCGTGGTGCAGGGCATCACCGGGAACGACGGGACATTCCATACGCAGAAGATGCAGGAGTACAAGACCAAGGTCGTGGCAGGCGTCACGCCTGGTAAGGGCGGGATGGAGCATCTGGGCGTGCCGGTCTTCAACACCGTCGAGGATGCGGCGCGGAAGGTGGGGGCCAACACATCCCTAATCTTCGTCCCGGCGGCCTTCACCTGTGACGCCATCATCGAGGCCGCCGCCGCGGGCATGAGACTTATCATATGCATAACAGAGGGCATCCCGACCATCGACATGGTCAAGGCATTTAACTTCCTGAAGGGGTCCGGATCGACGCTGATCGGGCCCAACTCGCCGGGAATAATCTCGCCGGGCATAGGCAAGGCCGGTATCATGCCGGCCCAGATACATGTCCCTGGGAAGATCGGGGTCATCTCCAGGTCCGGGACCTTGACCTACGAGGCCGTCGCCCAGTTGACGGCACTGGGGCTGGGTGAATCGACGGCCATGGGCCTGGGCGGGGACCCTATCATCGGCACGCGCCATGTGGATGCGCTCCGGTTGTTCAATGAGGACAAGGGAACCGAGGGCGTCATCATGATAGGCGAGATCGGCGGCACCGACGAGGAGATCGCGGCGAGGTTCATAGAGGAGGAAATGAAGAAGCCCGTCGTGGCATTCATAGCGGGCCGGACCGCCCCGAAGGGAAAGCGAATGGGCCACGCCGGGGCTATAATCGCCGGCAGCCACGGGACCGCGGCCGAGAAGGTCGAGGTGCTCAAGGCGGCCGGGGCTCACATAGCGGAATCCCCGGCGGAGATCGGGGCGACTATGAAGAGGGCTCTGAAAGGTAAGTGAGCAAGGCCGGGAAAGGAGGACCTAGAAGGACAGGTGCCCGACACCGAGGGTCGCAGCACCTGTCCGTGCGGAAACGATGCCCGAGGCAAACTATACCTTGAGCAGTTCCTTGAGGACCGTCTCGGATTCTTCTTTTACTTTCTTGTGGAGGCTCTCGCCATGGGAATCCATGGTCACTATAGCCGGGAACCTCTCGACCTCGATCTCCCAGAAAGCATCGGGGACCCCGAACTCCTCGAGCATGTAGACGGTCCTGACTTTCTTGATGCACGCGGCAGCCACGGCCCCGGCCCCCCCAACGGCGGAAAGGTATACGGCCCCGTGAGCCTTCAGACCCTCGAGGGTCTTGGGGCCCATCCCGCCTTTGCCTATCACGCCCCTGATGCCATAGTCTTGATTGACCTTGGCCTGGTACGGTTCCTCGCGTGTGCTCGTCGTCGGGCCAGCGGAGAGGACCGCCCAACCGTCCTTCACCTTCTTCACGACGGGCCCGCAGTGGTAGATGAACCGGCTTTTGAGCCGTTCCACGAATTCGGGCCTGAGCTCCTTGAATAGGTAAGCATGGGCGACGTCTCTGCCGGTCAATAGGACGCCGTATATCTCGACGAAGTCACCGCACCGTAGGGCCCTTACTGTCCTCTCGTCCGTCGGCAGGTCTATCCTAGTCATAGATGACACCTCCCTTGCTAGGCCTGACGGTCATCGAATATCGCCTCAATGCCCAACAGGTGTATGCGACCGAGACATAGTATGTCGCGGGATGCCTCGCGAGGGTCGTTATCTTGACCCCAAGCGCCGTGGTCTTCCCGCCAAAGCCCATTGGCCCGATGCCGAGAGCGTTGATGTCCTTGACGAGCCGCTCCTCCAATTGCCCGAGCTCTGGGGCCGGGTTGGGTACATCCAGGTCCTGGAGCAGGGCCTCCTTTGCAGCGGCATAGCCGGAGTCGCGGGCACCGCCTATGCAAACACCGATCACGCCTGGTGCGCAGCCCTCTCCCTGGGCCTTGAAGACAGCGTCGAGGACGCAGCGGCGCACACCTTCGAGGTCGCGGCCCGCGGCCAGCGGTATGTCCGGGAGCTTGTATTGCGCCGAGACGTTCTCGGAGCCGCCGCCCTTGAGCATGAGGACGACCTTGATGGCATCCTTGTTCCATTCGTGGAAATGGAACACGGGCGTTCCTTTGCCCGAGTTGTCGCCTGGGTTCTTGCCCGTTAGCGCATCGATGGTGTTCGGCCTCAGGTATGATTTCTTCGTGGCCTGCTTGATGGCCTTGACGAGCTGGGATTGGAGAACGCTTTGGGAGAGGCCCTTCGGGTGGTGGACCCAGAAGATGGCCATCCCTGTGTCCTGGCACATTGGAAGGCTCTTCTCGGCGGCGACCTTGGCGTTCTCGAGGATCGTGTCGAAGACCTTCTGGGACGTGCTGCCCTCCGACTCATTTCCTCTGGCCGCGATAATCCGCTTTTTAATGTCTTCCCTTAAGACGCATGCGCAGAGTCTGATCAGCTCGACACAAGGACCGGTAACATCGATAGCTTTCAGTGAGGCCAAGACATTCAACTCCATGACCAAATAGGCATGTAGGCGATTATAACTATTTGGGAGAGGAAATTGTATATATCCGAATACCGGGGATCATTCTGCGCCGTGCACATGTTGTGTGCTTTGTATATATTGAGGCGTGCGGGACTGACCCCGGAAGAGGGTCCACGCAAGAATTATAAAGCCACAACATTGTAGGAGGGGTCCGATATCCATGCCACACACACACTTGATGATGAAATGGGACGAAGTCAAGACTATCGAGCTCGCTGGCGGTATCCAGAGGCAGGTCCTTACGACGAGGAACATCATGCTCGTGAGACACCTCTACCCGGCCGGGACGGCAATACCTCACCACACCCATCCCCAGGAGCAGATAACGATTGTCGAGGAAGGGTACCTTTACTACGAGGTTGAGGAAAAGGGCTACGAACTCGAGCCCGGAGATGTTATTTCCGTGCCCAGCAACGCTCAGCACGGGGGCCAGAACAAGGGGACCGAGGCCGTCATCACCCTTAACATCTTCCACCCGGTGCTCGACTACCTCCTGCCAGAGGCCAAGACCCTCGAACTTATGGAGGCACAGCCACCGGACCCATCGATGGTCGCCTATGCGCCGGCAAGACATAAAAAGAAGAGCTAGGCCGTTTGAGGGTGCGGGGGTTTTAGTACTGACCAGGGTAGGTCATCCCCTACTCGCTTTCTGTTTATTTTATTTCCGCCGGGCGTCTGATAGTCTATTATTCTTATATATTTTATAATATAAAACAAAGTATTTTTACATTTTTCCGATATCTGAGCCATCAGCAGACCCATGGTCCCGTTCCACAATCGTAAAGAACAAAAAGAGGTAGTGCAATACCTTTGGCCATTGTCTTTCCTATGGGTCATCATGGGATTTCGGACATTTACGCCGGTGACAAGGCAGGACGGGATCGGATATGAGGACTGAAAACTCGAAGGCGGTATTGGTCCTAGGCGGTGGCGTCTCCGGCGTGCAGGCATCCCTCGATCTTATAGCCAAGGGCCTCAAGGTCCATCTAGTGGAGCAGTGCCCTTCGCTAGGCGGCCTCATGGCCCAGCTCGAGAAGACCTTCCCGACACATGATTGCGCATATTGTCAGTTGGAGCCAAAGCTCGTCGACACCTTGTGCGACGACAGGATCGACATGATCACCAACACCAGGGTGGAGAAAGTCGAGGGGAAGGCAGGGAATTTCAGGGTCACGCTCCGCAAGAACGGGCTTTGGGTCGACCCGTCGAAGTGCAACGACTGCGGGGCATGCATCGAGAGCTGTCACGCCCGGGCCGTCCAAAGGTACCATGCGGTCCTCGGAAGACGCGGGCGACCGGGCCCGGGGCATGGGATGAGCGCAGGAACGACTAAACCGATCTATTTCTTCGACCCCGATAGGTGCGACCTTTGCGGGTCCTGCGAGAAGGCCTGCAAAGGGGGCGCCATCATCCGCGAGAGGGAGCCGCAACGGACGGTCCTCCAGGTGGCCGCCATCGTGCTCGCGACAGGCGCTCGGACCTTCGATCCCTCGTCGATGACCGAGTATGGATATGGCCTCTTTCCAAATGTGATGACGAGCCTTGACCTGGAGCGGGCCCTGAGCGCCCCGGGGCCGAAGGCTGGTCTGGTGACGAGGCCGTCCGACGGGGCGGTCCCGAAGAGGGTGGCTTTCATCCAATGCGTCGGGAGCAGGGACGAGAGGACGAACACATATTGCTCCTCAGTTTGCTGCATGGCGGCAATCAAGCAGTCCATCATGTTGGTGGAGCGATTCAAGGTGATGGTCCCGACCATCTTTCACATAGATATTAGGGCCTTCGGCAAGGGGTTCGAGACTTATTATACGACCTCGGCCAGCAAGTACGGGGTCAGGTTCGAGAATTCCCGTGTTTCTGGGATCGAGGAGACCGATGGCCATGACCTCGTCGTCAATTTCATAGACAAGGAGGGAACAGCGGTCAAGGAACGGTTCGACCTTGTCGTACTGTCGGTGGGCCTTGTGCCACCCCGTGGGGCCAAGGCCCTCGCAACAGCCCTGGGAATCGAGCTGACCGGCCATGGGTTCCCCAAGGTGGACGACCTTGCCCCGTTGCGGACCACGGTGGATGGTATTTTCGTCGCCGGGGCGTCGCAGGCCCCGAAGGACATTCCCGATTCGGTGACCGACGCCATCGCTGCGGCATTGCTCGCGTCGGGCCCGGGACCGGCACCGATGACCCTGACCGGATCCAATGGCGGGAACGAGCCCGCCCCCTTGCCCACCATCGACGCCTCCAAGGCGAGTTATCCGAGGACTGGTGTGTTCGGGTGTCGGTGTCCCGACGAGAAAGGGACAGCCCTCGACCTCAAGGGCCTCATGTCCTTCGCCGCAGGATTGCCGAACGTCGTTCACACCGAAGAGCTCCAGGACCTATGCAATGAGGAGGCCCGCAAGGTCCTGCGAGAGAGGATCGAGGAAAAGGGTATCAACCGGGTCGTCTGCGTCGGATGCTCCCCGAGGCTCATCGAACCCATCCTGAGAAGGACCATCAAGGAGGCAGGGCTCAATCCGTTCCTCCTCGAGGTCGCTAACATACGTGAGCAATGCGGATGGGTCCATGGGGATGACCCGAAAGCGGCGAACGAGAAGGCCAAGGACCTGGTCCGCATGGCCGTCCGCAAGGTCGCCGATGATGTCCCCCTGCCCATCGTCGAGGTCCCCATCGAGAGGGCGATCCTCGTTCTGGGCGGTGGAGTGAGCGGGATGACCGCGGCCCTCGCGCTGTCCGCAAAGGGGGTCCCCGTGTATCTCGTTGAAAAGGGTGACCGTTTAGGAGGCCACCTCCAGCACATCCGATACCTTTTCGACGGAGAGAGCGATCCACAGGCCCACCTTGCTCACTTGGTCGAGCGCGTCAAGGGGGACAAGAACATCCAGCTGCACCTCCAGACATGTTTGGTGACCACGGAGGGCGTCCCTGGTCTTTTCACATCCGCTCTCAAGGGCCCGGGGGGAGAGATTACGGTCAAGCATGGTGCCGCTATCATCGCGACGGGCGGCACTGAATACAGGCCCAAGGAGTTCCTTTATGGCAAGTGCGAGCGGGTCGTGACCCAGGCCGAGCTCGAAGGCCTCATAGTCACGAAGCAGTTCGAGGGCTTGGCCCCGAGGACGGTCGTCATGATCCAGTGCGTCGGTGCCAGGAACAAGGAGCACCCGGAGTGCAGCCGGATCTGTTGCATAGTGGCCGTGAAGAACGCGCTAAGGATAAAGTCCATCGACCCGGGGACGGAGGTCTTTGTGCTCTACAAGGACGTTCGTACATACGGGTTCACCGAGGACCGGTACCGTGAGGCCCGCGGAAAGGGAGTTCACTTCATCCGTTATTCCGACGAGGCGCCTCCCGTGGTCAGGGACGAGGGAGGGAGGCTCTCCGTCGATCTGAAGGACACCGTGATCGGTAAGAGGTTATCAATCCAAACGGACCTGCTGGTCCTGAGCGCGGCGGTGCATCCCAACCCTGACAACGAACAGCTGGCCAAGGTATTCAAGGTGGCCATAGGGAACGATGGGTTCCTCCTGGAGACCCACATGAAGATGAGCCCAGTGGACTTCTCGACGGAAGGCGTCTTCCTTTGCGGCCTTGCCCACGGGCCCAAGGACCTTGGCGAGGCCATGGTCCAGGCCCTGGCCGCTGCCTCGCATGCATATAACCTGCTTGCCAAAGGTCACTTGACTGGAGAGGTCATCATCGCCCAGGTGAACCCGGACAAGTGCCGCGGCTGCGGGCGGTGCGAGGAGGCCTGCGAGTTCGCTGCCATCCATGTCGTGACCGAGGCCATCGGGAATGTTGAGAGGATGGTATCCAAGGTCGACCCGGCCAGGTGCAAAGGCTGTGGTCGGTGCTCGGTCGTCTGTTGTAACAAGTCCATAGCGATGGGGCACTTCACGACGGCTCAGGTCAATGGCATCGTGGGTGCGGCCCTGGGGAGGTGGCCGTGATGGGCCCGGACCAAAAGGGGACCATTGACGCGGGTCCCGGTGTCCAGGCCGGCTTCGAACCGAGGATGATCGCGTTCTGTTGCAACTGGTGCGCCTATGCCGGTGCCGACCTGGCCGGCGCGGCCGGGGCGCGATATCCCCCTAACGTACGTATCATCAAGTTGATGTGCACCGGGCGGCTCGAGCCCATCTTCATCCTGAAGGCCCTGGAGATGGGTGCCGACGGGGTCATTATCGCGGGCTGCCATCCCGGGGACTGCCACTACATCTCGGGCAACCTCGACGCCGAGCGCAATGTCCACATGGTCCTGAGGCTCCTCGAGATGCTCGGTATCGAAAAGCGCCGCCTGCGCCTTGAATGGATATCCGCATCCGAAGGGGCCAGGTTCGCGCAAGTGGTGACAGAGTTCACGGAGGAGGTCCGCGCACTCGGACCGGCGAACATAGAACCGTACCTCAAGCCTGTTCCAAGGGAGAAGGTGACCCTGGACGGGCTGATAGAGGAGACGGGGGCCTACGACTGCGTCGAATGCGGGAAATGCACCACACTGTGCCCGATAGCCAAAATCGATCCCAACTTCGCACCGAGGCTCCTGGCCCTCAAGGCTTCCGACTCCGCCTCGTCGACGGGGACGATTTCCGACGATATCCTGAAACAGGTCTGGACCTGCCTGACCTGCGCGATATGCTCCGACAAGTGCCCCTATAAGGTCATGTACTCGGAGTTCGTGCAAGGCCTCAGGGAGATGGCCTTCGGCAGGGCCCTTCTGCCCCTTTGTTCCCAGGGCGGGGTCTTGCATTCTATATCGAGGCTTCACACGGTTCCGCACCTTAAGCAGAGACGTCTTGATTGGGTCACCGATGACCTGAAGATAGCCAAGGAGGGCGAGATGCTCCTGTGGATCGGTTGCGCGCCGTACTTCGATGTCGTGTTCCAGGACAGGGCCAAGGGTCTTCTTGACGGCCCACGGGCCTCGATAAAGCTCCTGAACAGGGCCGGCATCGTCCCGGTCGTGTCGAAGGACGAGAGGTGCTGCGGGCATGACCTGTTCTGGGCCGGGGATGTCGACGGCTTCCAAAAGCTCGCAGAGCGGAACGTCGAGCTCATACGGGCGACGGGGGCGAAGAAGGTCGTCCTGTCGTGCCCCGAAGGCTACAGGACCATGAAACAGGACTACCCGTTGTTCGTCGGGGACCTGGAGTTCGAGGTCCTGCACCTGAGCGAGGTCATCCTCAAGCTCGTCGACGAGGGCAAGCTAAAGTTCAAGCCAGGCAAGGCCGAGAGCGTGACATATCACGACGGTTGCAGGCTCGGCCGCCACATGGGCGTCTACGAGCAGCCCAGGGCGGTCCTCAAGGCCATGGGGGTCGAGCTGAAGGAGATGGCGAGAAACCGCGAGGCATGTCCCTGCTGTGGCGTGAACGCCTGGCTCAACTGCAATGCGAGCTCAAAGCAGATCCAGGTCGAGCGGCTGATGGAGGCCAAGGCCACCGGTGCCCAGCGGCTCCTCATCGCCTGTCCGAAGTGCCTCATCCACTATCAATGTACCGAGGGCGAGAAGGTATCCGTGGAACCAGGAAAGGTCGATATCCCGCTCGAGGATATTTTTGCATTCATGGCAAGGCACCTCGAATAGCCAGGACGGGGCGAAGGGATATGCCCCCGCTAATTGTATTTCACTCCTCCGGAGGGAGGGCTGGACCGTCACCAGATATTGAAGAAAGATAAAGTCCTATTGACGGAATTACACAAGTATTATATAACGAATCGAGGATAGCGCTCATTATGCCTCACAGGGCCACCGAAAAAAAGGACGAACAACTCCCGGCGGAGGTCAAGAACTACATAATGGTGGAGCTTCACTGTGATATGACACAGTGCAAACCATGCACGTACCCGACCTGCCCGCTCTTGAAAAAGGAGGATAAGAAGGGCGTGTCCTCCAAGAGCACAGAGTTGTCGAAGGGAGAGGCCCAGGAAATAATCGATGGCAAGGTGGCAATGAAGGATGACGTCAAGAGGTACGTGATGGTGGAGATCTCCTGCGACAGGACCAAGTGCGCCCCGTGCACCTATCCCAACTGCCAGCGTTTCGTCAGGGACACATCCATCATGGGCACCAACAAGAAGTCCAAGCCCAAGGTCAGACGGGTCTTGCTAATTGACCGGAACGGGAAGGCCTTGGAACCCCAAGCCTGATAAAAAATACAGCCTTAAATGGCAATCAAGACGTTTTGTATTGGCAATTAATGTAATATTTGTACAATTTCCTCTAATTATAAAGACACCATCAATTTTTTTATCCCATAATCCAAGAAAAAATTAATAACGAATAACGGACTATCCCAGGCTTGCAGAGCCCAAGTGAATGTTTTACGGGGGCCAACCCATGGTAAATGCCGTCCTAGTCATTGGTGGGGGAATAGCGGGCATACAAGCCAGCCTTGACCTTGCAGAGCGCGGGATGGACGTCTTCCTCGTCGAGAAGACGCCCAGCATCGGAGGGAGGATGTCCCAGCTGGACAAAACCTTCCCGACGCTGGATTGTTCCATATGCATCCTCGCGCCGAAGATGGCTGAATGCGTCACCCATCCCAACATCAACGTAATGACCTATTCCGAGGTCAAGTCCATCGAGGGCGATGCCCCGAACTTCAAGGTCCGGGTCCTCAAGAAGGCCAGGTACGTCGCAGAAGACAAATGTACAGGATGCGGGGAATGCGTGCAGAAATGCCCCACCAAGGTTCCCAGCGAGTTCGACATGAACCTAAGCATGCGCAAGGCCATCTACATCCCCTTCCTCCAGGCGGTCCCGCGGGTCATGACCATCGACCGGGAGCATTGCCTCAAGCTCACCAAGGACAAGTGCGGCGTCTGCAAGAAGGTCTGCAAGCGGGAGGCCATCGATTATGAGATGAAGGACGAGCTCCTCGAGTTCGATGTCGGGGCCGTCATCGTGGCCACGGGCTTCGACATGTGGGACCCATCCAACGCCAAGGAGTACGGCTACAAGGCATTCCCCAACGTCTTCTCCTCCCTCGAGTTCGAACGGATGCTCAACGCGGCAGGGCCGACGGGGGGTCACATCCAGCGGAGGTCCGACACGAAACCCCCGAAGAGCATCGCGTGGATCCAGTGCGTTGGATCGAGGAACGTACAGCTGGGCCAGCCCTACTGCTGCAGCGTCTGTTGCACCCAGTCGGCCAAGGAAGCCATGCTGGCCCGCGAGCACGACCCGGAGACCAAGACCTACGTTTTCTACAAGGACATACGGACTTTCGGCAAGGGATTCTACGAGTTCAAGGAGAGGGCCGAGCACGAATATGGAGTGAACTACATAAACTCGGACGCCACGGTCCAGGAGAACTCCCAAAACCAGAACGTCATCGTCGTCTACGACGTCGAGGGGAAGCCCCAGAGGCTCGAGGTTGACATGGTCGTCCTGGCCGTCGCCATGATACCGAGGGTCGAGACCCCGCAGCTCGCTAAGGACCTCGGAATCCCCCTCGACAAGTACGGCTACTTCGAGACCGTCGACATGATGTTCCGCACGATGGAGACCAAGCGGAAGGGGGTCTTCATCGCAGGATACTGCAAGTCCCCTATGGACATACCGGACTCCATCTATTCGGCGAGCGCCGCGGCCGCGAAGGCCAGCGAGTTCCTATTTATGGGAGGTGCGTAGGATGCCGGAGGAGCAGAACGGCCAGGCCCCTCAAGGACCGCCGGCGGAATCGGTCGAGGGCCAGAAAGGGGAGTCGGACGTCCCCAGGATCGGCGTCTTCGTCTGCCACTGCGGGACCAATATCGGGGGCTACGTCGATGTCCCGACCGTAGTAGAGTACGTAAAGACGATTCCCAACGTGGTCCACGCGGAGCACAACCGCTACACATGCGCCGACGACGGCCTGAGGGCCATCAAGGATGGGATCGAGAATTACAAACTGAACCGCGTCGTCGTGGCATCCTGCACGCCGAGGACCCACGCACCGCTCTTCCAGTCAGTGTGCGAGTCCGCCGGCCTCAACAAGTACCTGTTCACCTTCGTCAATATCCGGGAGCATTGCTCTTGGGTCCACATGAACGACAAGGAGGCCGCGACCGCGAAGGCCAAGGACCTCATAAGGGCCGGCGTCGCCAGGGCCGGGCTCCTCCAGCCCCAGAAAGAGCAAAGGATCCCGGTCATACCCGTCGCCGTCATCATCGGCGGCGGGATATCGGGCATGACCGCGGCACTGAGCCTTGCCAACCAGGGCTTTCCCGTGCACCTGGTGGAAAAGGAGGCCGAGCTGGGGGGCTTCATCAGGAACCTGAGCAACCTGTGGATGGAAAGCGGGGACCCGAAGACCTCGGTTGAGCCGACCATCAAGAAGGTCCTGGAGCATCCGAAGATAACGACCCATCTCGGGTCCACGGTCAAGCTCGTCGACGGCCATATCGGCAGCTTCAGGATTACCGTCGACAAAGGTGGCAAGGATGAGGTCGTCGAGGCCGGCGTCATCATCGTGGCCATCGGCGCGGAGGAGTTCATCCCCGAGAGCATGTACGGCTACGAGCAGTTCGACAACGTCGTGACCCTGGCCGAGCTTGAGATCCTGACCAAGACGGATGCCTTCCCAAAGAACCTCAAGGACGTGGCATTCATCCAATGCGTCGGCGCAAGAGGCCAGGTCCAGTCCTACTGTTCGAGGATATGCTGCAATGTGGCCCTCAAGAACGCCATCTACCTCTCGGACAGGATCAACGAGGCGCTCATTAAGAAGGGTGCCGAAGCCGCAAAGGACGCGTTGCAGGCCCAAGAAGGCCAGGGCGCCCATCCGAGCGTGAGGATCGACGTATCCAAGGAGACCGTCGCCGATGAGCTCATCAAAAGACGGCGGAGCAGGAGGGACCGCGACAAGGCCACAGAGCCTGGGGCGCCTCCCTCGGCGCCGTCCGCTGACCAGAGGGCCAACATAACGATATTCAACAGGACAGTCAATGCCTATGGCGTACACCATGAGGTATATTACAACCGGGCAAGGGAAAAGCGCATCAAATTCGTCAAGTACGACCTCGAGAACCCGCCGAGGGTTACCTCGGAGGAGGGAAGGCTCGTCGTGCATTATTACCAGCAAAGCCTCGGCGAGTGGCGCGCCCTTAAGGTCGACATGGTGATCCTCGCCACGCCCCTTGTGGCCGCCGGTTCGACCGAACAGATCTCCAAGGTCCTCAAGGTCCCCAGGGGCCGGGATGGTTTCTTCCTCGAGGCCCATGTCAAGTTAAGGCCCGTCGAGTTCGCAACGGAGGGCATCTACCTCTGCGGCACCTGCAGGGCACCCGCGGACATAACCGAGTCCGTCCTCCAGGCCAACGCGGCTGCATCGCGCGCCGCCATCCCGCTCAAGAGGGGCTATGTCCAGGTAGAGGCCCTGACATCCAACGTCGATGCGGAAAAATGCGTTGGATGCGGGACCTGCGAGTGCGTCTGCCCCTACGGAGCCATCGAGGTCAAGCAGACACCACAGGGCTTCAAGGCCCAAGTCAACGTGGCGGCGTGCAAGGGCTGCGGCTGCTGCGCCTCCGTCTGTCCCCAGAGAGCCATTTTCATGACCCACTATTCCGACCAGCAGATCCTGTCCGAGGCCCTTGCGGCCCTGATGGACACCTGTCAGGGGGTATCACAATGAGCGAGGGGTTCCAACCCAGAATTCTCGCATTCCTATGCAACTGGTGCTCCTACGCCGGGGCCGACCTATGTGGCGTGAGCAGGTACCAGTACCCGCCGACCATTCGAATTGTCCGGGTCATGTGCTCGACGAGGCTCGACCCGGTGCACTTACTAGAGGTCATCAGGGCGGGGGCCGACGGGGTCCTTGTGGGAGGCTGCCATCCGGGGGACTGCCACTACATCTCGGGTAACTACTACACCGAGAACAAGGTACATGCCACCCAAAGGCTCCTGGAGAGAGCGGGCCTCGAGCGCAAGAGGCTGAGGCTCGAGTGGGTCTCGGCCTCAGAGGGGGAGCGGTTCTCCAAGGTGGTGACCGAGTTCACGAACGAGGTCACGGCATTGGGCCCGAACCCCGTCAGCAAGAGCGAGGAAATCCAGGCCGCCCTGCAGGCCGCCATTGACGCGGCCTCGTCCCAGAGGCTGAGGACCCTTGTCGGTAGGGAGTACATGATCACGGAAGTGGCCGATGTGTACGGCAAGAAGATGCCCAAGGAGGCCATAGAGCTGGCCATCGACCAGGCCGCCGAGGATGAGTTCTACAGGAACCGGATAATCAGGAGAATCCTTACGGAGCCCAAGTCCGTCAAGCAGATAGCCCAGGAGATCAAAGTGCCCTCGGACAAGGTCCTCCAATACATTATATCGCTCCGCGGCGAGAACAGGATCGGGGATGCGGGGCACGCTGGCATGTCCCCCTTGTACATCGCCTTGCAGGCCGGGGGTGAGTGACCATGGTCGACAGGAAGGTGGGGGCGGTCATGATAGTCGGCGGGGGCATCTCGGGAATGCAGTCGGCCCTGGATTTAGCCGAGAGCGGCTTCAAGGTCATCATCGTCGAGAAGAGCCCGACCATCGGCGGGGTCATGGCCCAACTGGACAAGACATTCCCGACGAACGACTGTTCCATGTGCATCATGGCTCCCAAGCTGGTCGCCACCGGGAGGCATCCCAACATCAGGATAATCTCCAATGCCGAGGTCACGAAGGTGGAGGGGAAGGCCGGTGATTTCGAGGCTACCGTTGCCAAGCATGCCCGTTTCGTGGACCCTGTGAAATGCAGCGGCTGCGGCATTTGCTCGCAGTACTGTCCCGTGAGGGTCGAGGACGAGTACAACGAGGAGCTGAAGTCCCGTAAGGCCATCTACATCAGCTATGCCCAGGCCATCCCGCTCGTCTATACCATCGACAGGGATGCCTGCATCGGCTGTGGGACCTGCGAGGGTGTCTGCCCTGCAAAGGCCATCAAATACGACGACAAGGACACTGAGGAGGTCGTCTACATTGGCAGCATCATACTAAGCCCGGGCTTTGGCAAGTTCGATGCGCTCCAGAAGCCCGAGTACGGATACGGGACCTTCAAGAACGTCATAACAAGCATGGAGCTCGAAAGGATGCTTAGCGCCACGGGCCCCTCGGGAGGTGTGGTCATAAGGCCTTCCGACGGGGACATACCGGCCCGGGTCGCCTTCCTTCAATGCGTGGGCAGCAGGGACGAGCTGGTCGGGGCCCCCTACTGCTCGTCGGTGTGCTGTATGTATTCCATGAAGGAGGCGATCATCGCCAAGGAACACGCCGAGGGCATGGATACAACCATCTTTTACATGGACATCAGGGCCTACGGGAAGGAGTTCGAGAAATATTACATCAGGGCCAAGGACGAGTACCATATCAAGTTCGTTCGCTCGAGGGTTGCGTCGATAGAGGAGGACCCGGAGACCCGCAACCTGATAATCAACTACGTTGAGAACAACAAGGTCAAGAAGGCCGAGTTCGACGTCGTCGTCCTAGCCATAGGGTTCCGCCCGCCCCATGACGCGAAGAGGATCGCGGCATTAATGGGAGTTAGCCTCAACGAGTATGGCTTTGCGGCCACGTCGACCTTCAGGCCGCTCGAGACAAATGTGCCAGGGATCTTCGTGGGTGGTGCCTTCGCAGGGCCGCGGGACATCCCCGAGACCGTCGCGAACGCATCGGGGGCAGCGGCCAAGGCCTCGGAGGTGGTCGCTTCCGAGCGTGGAAAGCTCGTCGAGAAGAAGGAATATCCCGCGGAGAAACAGGTCACCAAGGAGGATGAGGCCCGCATAGGGGTCTTCGTATGCCATTGCGGCATCAACATCGGCGCCACGGTGAACGTCCCAGAGGTCGTCGAATACGCCAAGACCCTTCCGAACGTCGTCGTCGCTGACAGGAACCTCTACACTTGTTCCCAGGACACACAGGAGAAGATAACGCGGATGATAAAGGAGCACAACCTGAACCGCATCGTCGTGGCATCGTGCACGCCGAGGACGCATGAGCCCCTGTTCCAGAACACCTGCAGGGAGGGGGGATTGAACCCGTACCTGTTCGAGATGGCGAACATCCGTGAGCACTGTTCGTGGGTGCACATGCACGACAAACCAGCCGCGACACGGAAGGCGAAGGACATGGTCCGCATGGCGGTGGCCAAGTCTAGGCTCCTTGAGCCCTTGAACAAGTCATTTCTCACAGTCAAGCAGAAGGGCCTGGTCATTGGCGGGGGCATCAGCGGCATGACCGCGGCCCTGGGCCTCGCGGAGCAGGGCGTCCCCGTATATCTCGTGGAGAAGGAGCACGAGCTCGGGGGGATCATGAGGATGATCCATTATCTTCCGGATTCAAAAGAGGACCCCCAAGCCTACCTCAGGAAGCTCATACAAAAGGTCACATCCCATCCGAAGGTCAAGCTCTTCCTTGGCGCCAAGCTCAAGTCCGTGGATGGCTCCGTCGGCGACTTCAAGACCGTCGTCGAGTCTGGGGGCAAAGAGGAGACCATCGAGCACGGGACCGTCATCATCGCCATCGGAGCTGTGGAGTACAAGCCTACGGAGTATTTCTATGGGAAGAACCCGCATGTGCTGACACAGCTCGAGCTCGAGGATAAACTCTCCAAGAGCGGGTTCGAAGGCAAGTCCTTCGCGATAATCCAGTGCATCGGCGCAAGGAACAAGGACTGGCCCAACTGCAGCAGGATCTGCTGCACAGAGGCATTGAAGAACACCCTCAAGCTAAAGGAGAAGGTGCCCGACGCCGAGATCTTCATCATCCACAGGGACATCAGGTCCTACGGTTACCACGAGGAGCTCTACAGGGAGGCAAGAGGGAAGGGCGTCCACTTCATACACTACGACGATGAGAACATGCCCCAGGTCTCAGAGGATGGGGGCAGGCTCAAGGTCGAGGTGAAGGACTCGATGCTGGACAAGAAGGTCGTCATCAGGCCCGACAGGCTCGTCCTGAGCGCGGCCACCAGGCCGGCGGCAGACACCAAGGAGATAGCGATGTTGTTCAAGGTGCCGACGACGGCGGACGGCTTCTTCCTCGAGGCCCACATGAAGCTTCGGCCAGTGGACTTTGCCACCGAGGGCATATTCCTTGCGGGCCTTGCCCACGGCCCGAAACTGGTCGATGAGGCAATATCACAGGCGAACGCTGCGGTCTCTAGGGCCATGACGATCCTATCCCAGGAGAGGATTGAACTTGAGGCCATCAAGTCGTTCGTGGTCGACGAGAAGTGCGACGGTTGCGCCTTCTGCATCTCCACCTGTCCGTTCAACGCCATAACGCTCGTCGAATACATGCGCGGGGGCGATATCAAAAAGACGGTCGAGGTCAACGATGCCCTTTGCAAGGGATGCGGCTGCTGCATGGCAACCTGCCCGAAGGAAGGGATCTTCGTCAGGGGCTTCTCATTGGAGCAGCTGAAGGCCATGGTGCATGCCGCCCTGGAGGTGAACTAGATGACCGAGGGCGAGTTTGAACCACTGATAATCGCCTTCTGCTGCAACTGGTGCTCCTACGCGGGGGCAGACCTGGCCGGTGTGAGCAGGCTCCAGTATCCGCCCAACATACGGATCATCCGGGTCATGTGCTCGGGGATGGTCCACCCGAACTTGGTCATCGATGCCTTGACGAACGGCGCTGACGGGGTCCTCATGTGCGGTTGTCACATCGGGGACTGCCATTACATGAAGGGAAACGAGAGGGCGAGGGACAGGGCCGAGACCATCACGCTGATGCTGGGTGACTTCGGCCTCGAGCCCGAACGCTACAGGCTCGAATGGATTTCGGCCTCGGAGGGGCCCAAGTTCGCCGAGGTGATGAGGGACTTCACGAAGAAGATAAAGGAGCTTGGCCCGAGCCCGTTCAGCAAAAAGGCGTGAGCACGTCTTATGCGAGGATGACCCGGTAACAACACCTTTGTCCCAACAATCTTCTTATGTCAAGATAGCTCTCATCTTGGATCGATGGTGCTCTACGACATCATGATCTGTGGTGCGGGCCCCGCGGGTTCCACCGCGGCACGGACGGCGGCCAGGGCCGGCCTTAAGGTCCTACTTGTCGACAAGGATGGGTTCCCCAAAGACAAGGTCTGCGGCGGGGGGCTCAGGCCCGAGATATTGGAATCTCCGGAATTCGCCTATGTGGCCGAACGGAAGGAGGAGTTCCTCGAGGGGACTTGTACGAGCGTCAGGCTATACGGCACCAAACCGTCCCGCTTCATCGCCTACGATGCCCCAGCCTCGGAGCCATTGGTGTACGGGACATCCAGGCGGAGGTTCGATGAGGTGCTGTTCCAGCTGGCCCGGGACGCTGGGGCCGAAGCTTATACCAAGGCCATTGTGAAGAAGGTGAAGGTCTCCGAAGGGCATGTCGAGGTCGCGCTTGGGGATGGTCGAACGTTCAAGGCGCGCATCGTCGTCGGCGCCGGCGGGATGCAAGACCCGGTTGCCAAGGTTCTGAGGGCGAGGGAGGGCCTTCCCGTTTCGTGGCCTATAAAGGACATCGGGTTCGCCGTGGCCCACGAGTACGATGTCGGGGAACGCTTCATAGAGGAAGCCTACGGCAAGGGAATGACGGTTCACATGCATCTGAAGCCCGAGGGCATCTATGGCTATGCATGGGCTTTCCCGAGGAGGTCGTTCATCAATATCGGGTTCGGGGCCTTCATGAAGGACATTAAAAAGATGGACCTGAGGGCCGGGTTCAAGTCATACCTCTCATTGCTCAAGAGGTCCGGGCTCTTCCCGAAGGACATCGACAAGATCGAGTTGAAGGGCGCCCGCATACCGCTTCGGGGCCCCATCAAAAGGACGGTCACGGACAGGATCATCCTCGTCGGCGATGCCGCCGGGTTCGTATCGCCATTGGGCGGCGATGGCATCTCCTTTGCGATGCACTCGGGGTCGCTCGCGGCCAGGACCGCTGTGAGCTGCCTCGAGACCGACGACTGCTCGGGAAAGGCGCTATTGGGCTACGAGCGCGCCTGGAGAGGGATGTGGGAGAAGGACTTCAAGGTCCTGTGCGAGCTCGCCGACCTGGTCGAGGGGGACACGGACCGTATGATCCAAAACTGCGGGACCGACGAGAAGCTCGTCAGGATGATGGTCGGCCTCTACAACGGCAGGGCCAAGCCCTCGGAGGTCATCGGCTCTTTGAAGAGGAGATATCTTCGGTCAATGGTCCTCGCGAAGATATCGAGGGACGAAAGGCCTTGAGCCTGGCTCCGGGCCATCCGTTTTTATAGATGGAAATTGTTCCGCTAGACACATGAGCGAGCGTCCGAAGGACAAATCCAAGGGCCACATTACCATGGCCCATGGCGCGGGCGGTGCCGTCATGGGCGAGCTTATCAAGGAGCAGATATTGAAGAGGCTCGGTCCTGGCAGCCGTGGAGTCGAGGTGCCCCTTGAAGCCCTTGAGGACTCGTCGGTCGTGGAGGGCAAGGTCCTTACAACGGATTCCTATGTCGTGAAGCCGATATTCTTCCCCGGAGGGGACATCGGCAGGCTCGCCGTTTCAGGGACGGTCAACGACCTGGCGGTCATGGGCTGCAGGCCCCTGGCCCTGTCGCTGGCCTTCGTCATCGAGGAGGGCCTCGAAATATCGGAGCTGGAGACCGTGCTGGATTCTGCGGCGAGGACATCCAAGCAGGCAGGCGTGCCCATAATAACCGGCGACACCAAGGTCGTCGAGAAGGGGGCCCTTGACAAGCTCATCATAAACACATCAGGCATCGGGGTCCGGTGGCCGCCCCTTGAAAGGAACCTAAGGACCGTTAGGAGGTTCCGGCCGTTCAAGCATGACTGGCCGTTGGATTCCGGCCTGAAACCTGGGGACAAGATCATTCTGTCGGGATCGATCGGCGACCACGGCATCGCCATCCTGTCCTTCAGGGAAGGCTACGGCTTCGAGAGCACTTTAAAGTCCGATGTGCAGCCGCTCAACGGCATGATAAGGAAGGCGCTGGAGATTGGCGGCATCGTCGCCATGAAGGACCCGACGCGGGGAGGCCTCGCCAACGCCCTGACCGAGTGGTCCGAGAAATCCAATGTCGGTATTTCCGTCGAGGAATCCGCGATCCCCGTTCACGAGGGCGTCAGGTCCGCCTGCGAGATGCTGGGCCTGGACCAGCTGGCCATTGGCAATGAAGGCAAGGCCATTATAGGCGTCGTGAAAGAGAAGGCCGAGGCCGTCTTGAAGGCCATCCGGAGGACCAAGGAAGGCAAGGAGGCTGCCATAATCGGCGAGGCCACGAAAGATGTCAAGGGCGTGGTCATGAGGACCCTTGTCGGCGGGAAGCGCATCGTCGACAAGCCTTCGGGGGATCCGATACCGAGGATTTGCTAACCCACCGGTGGCTTCTTTTTAGACCCTTTCATGATTGCCACAAGGACGATGACCATTGTTATCGAGAAAGCAGCTATCCCTCCGGTGAAGGCCCATGTCGGGACCCCGGTGTCCGGGGCATTGAACGAGACATGGACCGTGTAGGTCCGCCAATATGTCGGCCCTTTATAACCGGACCCGAGGGAGCTGACCTTTAGATCGACTTCATACTCCTTGGGGCGAACGTTCCCGCTATATTCGACGGTCAGGACCAGGTCCATATACTCCCCGACCACGACATACGAATTATCGATATAAGTATAGTCGACGGTGAGATGATTGCCGGCCAGTCTGGATCCATTCATTACCTCGGTGTGGTATTTATCGAGACCATTTCCGGTGTTCTTCAATTGAAGTCCAAATCTGTTCATGGCCGGACCTTTGTAGGTGGGCGTGATCGTAAGTTCAAGGCCGTAATATTGCTGGACGACCACAGTGACGGAGGAAATGGCCTTCAATGTGCCCCCGGAGAAGGTGGCGCTTCCGGTGACGATCATCTTCCCGATTTGCCAGGTCCCTGTCCCTTTAGGCACTGTCACGATGATTGTGAGATTCACTGTCGTTGACTTCGTAACGCTGTACGTCTCGGGAGTTATGGTCGTATTCCATCCGGTCGAAGTTGACGCCGAGAGGGTTATAGACACGGGCTCGCCGTCCGGATCTTTGAGTGTGGCCCATCCCTTGAAAGTCGCGGTCCCATCCTGGGTGGAGGTCACGGTGACTTCGTAGGAAGTTGGGTTCAGGGTCGGTATTGTGAATTCCAGGCCCGTTGTCTGCGCGGCCGCGGGCGATAGGACGGTCTGCGACCCCAATATAGACACAGAGAGCAACAACAGGATCGTCAGAATCCTTGGGGACGGGGTCATCAATGACATATGAATTCATTTGATAATTAATCTTTTACCTATATGGTGCGAAACGGTTATTATGGGGAATCGGAATCCGCTCATGTCCCTCATTACAGTAATAAAGGTCCCGCTTCTGAACGACGCCACGGGCAGCGCGTTGGTAAGTGTCGGCGTCCGGGGCCTTTGAGAAAGCCAAGGGGTATTCCATATGTCCGCCAAGACAGGGAAGGGAGCGGGCCCGGGCGAGGGCCAGCCTCTGGTCATACGCACCGAGAACTGCGGCAACTGCGTGTTCTGCATCTCGGTGTGCCCGTTCGAGGCACTGACGCAGGACCCTGGGACGAAGAAGGTCAAGATCGACCCCGAGAAATGCAGGTTCTGTGGAATTTGTTACGGCGCCTGCCCGTCGGGGCTCATCGAGGTCGCCTTCTACGATAACAAGTTCCTGACGGACTACGTCGCCGAGGCCATGAAAAAAACGGGAAAGAAGACCATCGTCGTCGCCTGCCGCGGGAACACGCTGCCCATGGCGGACATCAAGGCCATCGTCGACAAGGAGGACGCCATCCTCGTGTCCCTCCCGTGCCTGGGCCGGGTCACCATTGCCTTCCTTTTGGACACCGTCCAGGCCGGGGTCACCAAGGCCGTGCTCATCCCGTGCAAGGAATCCTTCTGCAGGTTCAAGGATGGCAGCAAGGTCCTGCAATCGAGGGTCGACAACGCGAACGTCATGCTCGAGGACATGGGGGTTTCGCCCGGGAGCATCGAGGTCGTCAAAGGCTCCAAGCCGCCCCTGGTCGATAAGACACTGTGCATCGCGTGCGGCCTGTGTGTCAGGGTCTGCCCCTATGGGGCCATGAGCGTCGTGAAGGACGAGGCCGGCAAGCGGACCTCGTCGGTGGACACCGAGAAGTGCCACCTGTGCGGACTGTGCGTCGCGAGCTGCCCGCAGAAAGCGCTCAAGATGCCGGAGGAGTGAGGGGGTGGCGAAGATGGCGGAGGGAGTCAGGATCAAGGCGTTCCTTTGCACCTGGGCCCATTTCATGAAAGATGACTTGGGGGAGCTCAGGGATTACGACTTTGCCCCGGATGTCAGGGTCCAGAGGTTCGTGTGCACGGGCAACATAGACCCGGTCATGGTGGTGCAGGCGTTCATAGACGGGTTCGACGCCGTGTTTGTAGGAACTTGCGAGCCCGAGACATGCCGGTTCACGGGCGATAAGAGATTCATGGCCGGCAACAAGCAGGCCTCGGCGAAGCTCGACTCGCTGCGGGACGCGCTCACGATCATAGGCCTCGTGCCCGAGCGGCTCGTGGTCGAATGGCTTTCGCCGAAGAGATCGGAGAGGTTCCCGAAGGCCATCGAGGAGCTCAGGGCCAAGCTGGCGACCCACGGACCGGTCAGAAAGGACGATGAGACCAAGGCCAAGCTCGAGGTCATGCGGGATGTGCTGGAGGGCTTCAGGTCCCGCTGGCTTCTCGGCAAGAAGCTGGAGCTGACCACGTACCAGAACACCTTCGGCGAGAAGGTCGAGGCCGGCAAGATGCACAGCACCATCGGCGACGCCCTCCGCAAGGAGTACGTCAGGGCCTGGCTCATGCGGGTGCTCGGCAAGGGCCCCGCCACCGTCGATGAGATGGCCAAGGCGACGGGCTTCCCGTCGGACCTTGTCCTACGGCATCTCATGAGGCTTCGGCAGAGGGGCCAGGTGGCGTTCTGCGGCGAGCGGCATCACGCGCCGGTCTACTGCAAGGAGGGAGGCCAGTGAGCGGCGAGCACAGGCCAGAGGGCCAAAAGGCCATCGACGAGGATCATGACATCCCGTGCGTCGACCGGTACGGTACTGGCGCCGTCCTGGTGGTCGGAGGCGGCATCTCGGGCATGCAATCAGCGCTGGACCTCGCGGACAGCGGGTTCAGGGTCTATCTCCTCGAGGAGAGCCCTGGCATCGGCGGCTGGATGGCAAAGCTCGACAAGACCTTCCCGACCAACGACTGCTCCATGTGCATCATGGCCCCGAAGCTCGTCGGCACGGGAAGGCACCACAACATAAGAATCATCGCCAACGCGGACCTCAAGGAGGTCTCGGGTACCGCGGGCTATTTCGATGTCACCGTCAGGAAGAGGACGCGCTACATCAAGGAGGACAAGTGTACAGGCTGCGGCCTGTGCGCCCAGTGGTGCCCCATGGAAGCGATTAACGATTATGACGAGAAGACCTCGCTCCGGACGGCGACCTATGTCAAGTACCCTCAGACGGTCCCGCTCAAGTTCACCATCGACAGGGATGTGTGCGTGGGCTGCGGCCTGTGCTCCGAGCTTTGCGAAGCGGAGGCCATCGACTACGCGGGCCAGGACTCCGAGGAGGTCCTCAAGGTCGGGAGCATCATCATGTCTCCCGGTTTCGAGCTCTTCGACCCATCGCCTATGAAGGAGCTGGGCTACGGGGTGTTCCCCAACGTGGTCACCAACGGCGAGTTCGAACGCATACTGAGCGCCACAGGGCCCTACCAGGGCCATGTGCTTCGGCCCTCGGACGGAAGGCACCCGACCAAGATCGCCTTCATACACTGCGTGGGCTCGAGGGACGTCAACCACAATCCCTACTGCTCGGGCATTTGCTGCATGTCGACGATAAAGGAGGCCGTCATCGCCAAGGAGCACTACCCGGACCTGCAGCCGACCCTGTTCTATATGGACATCAGGGCCCACGGCAAGGAATTCGAGAGATATTACCTGAGGGCCCAAAGCGATTACGGCGTCAGGTTCGTGAGAAGCCGCGTGGCCAGCATCGAGGAGGACCCGGCGGACCGAAGCCTGTGGGTGACATTTGCCGACGAGGCCGGCAATCCGAAAAGGGAGCTCTTCGACATGGTGGTCCTCGTGGCCGGGCTACAAATCCCTAGCTCCATCAAGATACTCGCCACGAAGCTTGGTATCAAGCTCAACGCCCACAACTTCGCGCGTACCACGCCCTTCAGGCCCATCAGGACGAATGTCCCCGGCGTCTTTGTCAGCGGCGCCTTCCAGTGCCCGAAGGACATACCGGACTCGGTGGCCCAGGGCTCGGCGGCCGCGGCCTACGCGTCGTCGGTCATATCCGGGGCCCGCGGGACCATGGTCACGGAGAAGGTGTACCCGACGGAGAAGGATGTCTCGGACAAGCCTCCCCGCATCGGGGTCTTCATCTGCCATTGCGGTATCAACATCGGGGCCGTCGTGAACGTCCCCGAGGTCGTGGAGTACGCAAAGACGCTCCCGGACGTGGTCTATGCGGAGCGGAACCTGTACACATGCTCGCAGGACACGCAGGAGAAGATCAAGCAGAAAATAAAGGAGAACGACCTGACGCGGGTCGTCGTGGCCTCATGCACGCCAAGGACGCACGAGCCCCTGTTCCAGAACACCTGCCGCGAGGCGGGCCTCAACCCGTTCCTCTTCGAGATGGCGAACATCAGGGAGCACTGCTCCTGGGTCCACATGAGGGACAAGGAGGGCGCGACCAGGAAGGCCAAGGACCTGGTCCGGATGGCCGTGGCCAAGGCGAGGATGCACGAGCCCCAGACCATCAACCCCGAACCGGTGACCAAAGTCGGCCTGGTCATAGGCGGCGGCCTGGCGGGGATGAAGGCGGCCCTGGGCCTGGTGGACCAGGGGTTCAGGGTCGTTCTCGTCGAGAAGACGGCGGAGCTGGGGGGCCATCTGAACCATATAAGGTACCTATTCCCGGGCGAGGAGGAGCCCCAGATGAACCTCGAGGGGATCAGGAGGCGGGTCCTCTCGAACCCGCGCATCAGTCTTCACATGAGCTCCAGGGTCGTGGACGTTCTGGGCAGCGTCGGAAAGTTCGCCACCACGATATCCGGGCCCAACGGCGAGACCAAAATCGAAAACGGTGTCATAATCGTGGCCACGGGCGGGGAGGCCTACAGGCCCACCGAATATCTCTATGGCAAGAACGAGCGGGTCGTGACCCAAGGCGAGCTCGAGGACCTCATAGTCACGAAGCGGTTCGAGGGCATGGCCCCGAAGACCGTCGTTATGATACAGTGCGTCGGGGCCCGCAACAAGGAACATCCGGACTGCAGCAGGATATGCTGCAGCGTTGCCGTGAAGAACGCCCTGAAGATAAAGTCCGTGATGCCGGGAACGGATGTCTTTGTCCTCAATAAGGACATCAGGACCTACGGCTTCCGTGAGGACAACTACCGTGATGCCCGCGAAAAGGGCGTGCAGTTCATAAGATACGACGACGAGAACATGCCAATAGTGACCGAGGCCGGCAAGGGCATAAGGGTCGAGCTTCGGGACGAGGTCCTGGACAAGCGCATAGCGTTCAAGGCGGACCTGCTCGTCCTGAGCACGGCCATCCATCCGAATCCGGACAACGCCAAGCTGGGCCAGCTTTTGAAGGTCCCGCTAAACAAGGAGGGCTTCTTCCTTGAGGCCCACATGAAGCTCAGGCCGGTGGAGTTCTCGACGGAGGGCATCTTCCTGTGCGGCCTGGCCCACGGCCCCAAGACCGTCACGGAGAGCATCTGCCAGGCCCAGGCCGCGGTCTCCAAGGCCACGACCATACTGTCCAAGGACGAGATCATGGGCGAGCCCATGATCGCCCAGGTCAACGAGGATATGTGCTCTGGCTGCGGGACCTGCGCGGCCCTGTGCCCCTTCACGGCCATAGAGATCGTCAACGCCAAGGCCAAGGTCAATGCCGTCCTGTGCAAAGGATGCGGGACCTGCGCGGCTACCTGCAGGAACAGCGCCATCCGGCAGAGGATATTCAAGCCCGAGGCGATGCAGCAGATGATCGATGCGGCCTGCGAGTCCCTCGACGAGGAGGAGGTGGAGTAGATGGCCAAGGCCTACGAGCCTAAAATCGTCGCATTCCTATGCAACTGGTGCTCCTACGCTGGGGCAGACCTGTGCGGCGTGAGCAGGTACCAGTACCCGACCAACGTCAGGGTCATCCGCGTCATGTGCTCGGGCAGCGTGAACCCGCTCTACATACTGCGCGCATTCCAGCAGGGGGCCGACGGGGTGCTCGTGTCCGGGTGCCATCCCGGCGATTGCCATTATCTGAAAGGCAACCTCTACGCCCGACGGCGGTTCGCTGTATTGCGCAGTCTGCTCGATTATGTGGGTGTGGACCCGAGGCGTTTCCAGGTCAGCTGGGTGTCCGCCTCGGAGGGCGACAAGTTCGCCAAGGTCGTAAAGGATGTGGTCGAGGAATTGAGGCGCATTGGCCCGCAGAAGCGCCTGAAAAGGAGGGTCTGAGATGGGCCACCACGAGGAAAGGACCAAGAGGGTCCGCGAGGTGGCCAAAAAGGCCCTCGAGGACAAGAAGGTCCGCTACTTCATCGGCTACACGCACGGGACCTACTGCGGCAGGGACCAGCCCGTCTTCGTCGACAAGCCCACCGATGTGGACAGGTTACACTGGGGCCCGGGCTCGACCCACAACCTGGCCGTCTACATCATGGACGACAAGCGCCGGCCCTTGAAGAAGGGCGAGCAGCCCGACAAGAGGCCCATCGGCATCATCGTCAAAGGCTGCGACACCATGGGCCTGGTCGAGTTCCTGAAGGAGAGGATCATTGACAGGAACGACGTCTTCCTCGTCGGTGTCGAGTGCGACGGTATCGTGGACCAGGGAAAGCTCGAGGCCAGGCTCAAGAAGGAGAAGGTGCCGGTCAAGGCCCGGCTGGACCTCAAATTGTCCGTCGAGGGGGACGATCTCATGGTCGAGTACGAGGGCGGGAAGCTCAAGGTCCCGTTCAAGGACCTCATGCTCGACAAGTGCCTGGTCTGCGACCGGCGGGAACCGCTGCTGCACGATGTGATTATCACGAGGACCGGAGAGCTCAAGGAGGGCCGCGAGGAGACCGCGAAGGTCGGTGAGAGGCGGAGAAATGGCCGGTCCAAGGCCAGGAAGGAGGAGGACTATTCGGACGTCAAGGCCATCGAGGCCATGACCCTCGACGAGAGGGGCGCCTACTGGGAAAAGGAGCTGGGCCGCTGCATCCGATGCTACGCCTGCCGGTCGTCGTGCCCCCTGTGCTACTGCGAGCAGTGCGTCGTTGACCCGTCGAACCTATCGACCAAGCCGACGACGGCCCCGGAGGAGAAGGCCCGCAGGGCCAAGTGGGTGGAGCGGAACAACGATCTCTCGGAGACCCTGTTCTTCCATCTTGTCAGGGCCCTGCACACGGCGGGCCGGTGCATAGACTGCGGAGAGTGCGAGCGGGCGTGCCCCATGGACATACCGCTCCGAAAGCTCACGAGGAAGATCCGCAAGGACATGAAGGAGCTGTTCGACCAGGAGGCTGGCTCGGACCCGAACGAGAAGCCCGCCATGGCGACGGCGCGGGAAGAGGACCCGCAGGAGTTCGTGAGGTGATGCCATGATCCAGGACAAGCCCATGAAGGAAGGTCTCATAATGAAGGGAGAGGTCGTCCACTGGCTCAGGGCCCTCGTAAAGGAAGGCAAGGAGGTTCTCGTGCCCGTCGAGACGGACGGCAAGGTCGGCTACGAGCCCCTGGCTTCGGTCAAGGACGACAAGGTGTTGCTGGAGTTCACGAACTCGCACAGGCCGCCCAAGGGCGTGGTCTTCCCGCAGTGCGAGGTCCTGCTGGTCTACGGGACCGAAAAGGACAAAAAGGACGCCGCCGGGAAGGTCGGTAAGGGCAGGATGAAGGTGCGCGAGGTCAGGCCGGAGATGAAGGAGACGGTCATCTTCGCCATCAGGCCCTGCGACGCCCGGGCCGTGGCCATCCTCGACAAGGTCTTCTCCGGGACCGACCTGGACCCGTACTACTGGGCCCGCAGGGAAAAGGTCATCCTCGTCGGCCTCGCATGCGCGGAGCCGGACATCAATTGCTTCTGCACGAGCGTCGGGGGCAGCCCCGGAGGGAAGGAGGGGCTCGATGTCCTCCTGACCGGGATTGGCGGCGGGCTCTACGCCGAGGCGCTAACGAAGAAGGGTGCCGACCTCATGGGGTCCAAGGCCTTCGAGGCCCCGGGCGCCGGGGTCCGCGAAAAAGCCGGGGCCGCCCACAGGACCGCCGCCGAGGCCTTTGCCCGGGTGCTCAAGGACGGCACCGTCGAGCCCAAGGCCGTGGCCGAGACGCTCACAGGCAAGTACGAGGACCCGTACTGGGACGAGACCGCCAAAAGGTGCATCGGGTGCGGCGCGTGCGCCTTCCTGTGCCCCACATGCCACTGCTTTGACATCAATGACGAGGGGACCAAGAGGAAGGGCCGCAGGGTCCGCAGCTGGGACACCTGCCAGTTCCCGGACTTCACGCTGCACACATCGGGCCACAACCCGAGGCCGATGAAGAAGTTCAGGATACGCCAGCGGGTCTATCACAAGTTCAAGTACATGCCCGATAACATCGGGGTCCTGGGCTGCGTCGGCTGCGGCCGGTGCATATCGATGTGCCCCATGAACATGGACATATTCAAGGTCCTCGTCGATGTCAAGGCCTGGGAGGCCCAGGCCAAGAAGGGGGCGATGCCATGAGCGGTGCCCGTCCCGATCGGAGCTGCGGCAATGCCGACGCGAAGAACCTGTACCTGCCACAGATCGCCGAGATCATCAACATCAAGGAGGAGACCAAGGGCGCGAGGGCCGTCAAGACCTTCAGGTTCAGGCTCGTCGACGAGCTGGCCCAGAGGTCGTTCTCATACAGGGCTGGCCAGTGCGCCATCGTGTCGGTCTTCGGCGCGGGGGAGTGCATGTTCGCGCTGTCGAACACGCCAATGATAAAGGAATACATGGAGGTCAGCGTGCTCCGCCAGGGGCGCGTGACCGCGGCATTGCACGCGCTGCAGGTCGGAGATACGATCGGGGTCCGGGGCCCGTTCGGCAACGGCTTCCCTATCGAGAACTGGGTCGGCAAGAACATCGTCTTCGTCGGCGGCGGCATAGGCCAGGCCCCAATCAGGTCCGTCATGAACACCTGCATCCGGCGCAAGGGGGACTTCAAGAGGCTCACGCTCATCTACGGCGCGAGGACCACGGCCGACCTCGTCTTCAAAGACGAGCTCGACCAGCTCCTGAAGAGCCCCGACATAGACGTCCACCTGGGCATCGATGTCGCCGAGAAGGGCTGGCCCCATTTCGTAGGCTTCGTGCCCACGAACGTGCTGGAGGTGAAGCCTCCGCCCGAGGGCTCCATAGCCGTAACCTGCGGCCCGCCCATCATGATCAAGTTCGTCATCATGAACCTCGAGAAGCTGGGCTTCAAGGACGACCAGATATTCACGACCGTCGAGGCCAAGATGAAATGCGGCATAGGCAAGTGCGGCCGGTGCAATATCGGCGGCGTCTACGTGTGCAAGGACGGCCCGGTCTTCAGCTGGAAGCAGCTTAAGGCCCTTCCGCAGGAGTATTAAGCGCTCAAGGCGGCAGGGGCCCGCCCTTGCTCGCTATCTTCAGAAGACCGCCGATGCGCTTGATGTTGCCGGTGGCCTTGACCTTCTTGTATATGTCCTCGGCGACGAACAGGTGGTCCTTGGCCCGGTCCATGTCGTCTTGGAGGGCGTACATCCTACCGAGCTCCTCGTGGACTATGGCCTCCATAATCGGGATGCCGAGCCTGCCGAAGACCTCGAGGGCGTTCACGTAGGCCGACTCGGCCCTGTCCCAGGCCTCGGAGGCGGCGTAGAGGGTGCCGTACTCGAACTGCAAGGTCCCGAAGGCCATGGCGTCGTTGGAGCCCTTGAGGACCTCCTCGGCCCGCTCGATGGCCCGTAGGGCCTCCTTGACCTGCCCGAGCTTGCTGCAGCCGAAGGAGATGTTGCACCAGGTCCTCCAGATGAAGAACGGCCGGCCCATCTTCTCATAGAGGTCGATGCTCTCGCTCAGGTACTGGAGGCTCTTCTTGAACTCGCCCGTCCTGCACTTGAGGACCCCGAGGTTGTTATAGACGCGGGCCAATGCCAGGTTTTCGTTTATACCCTCGAGATACTCGATAGCGCGCTTGAAGTACTTCTCGGCATTCTCGTACTCGCCCATCTCGCTGAAGACGTTGCCGAGCTCGATGTAGTTGCGGCCCGTGATGAAGTAATCGTTGACCTTCTCGGACAGCTTCAGGCTCTCCCGGAGGCTGCTGATGGCCTTCTCGTAGTCGCCTTTTCGCCAGTGGATGTAGCCGAGGCCGCGCTCGCAGTCGGCCACGGCCAGCTCGTCCTTGTCCTTGCGGGCGAGCTCCAGGGCCGCGTTGAGGTAATTCTCGGCGGCGTCCCAGTTCCCGCGGTACCTCTCGATGTGGCCCTTCTTACGGACGGCCATGCCGGTCATGCCCGGGTCGCTGGCCTCCTTTGCGGCGTTCTCGAGCTGCGTGTATTGCTCGAGGGCCTTCTCCCAGCGGCCCGTGGCCCTGTTGAGGTCGCCGATCTTGAGCAGCAGGACCATGCGCCGGTCGGAGGCCTTCTTCATGTCAGTGTCCAGCTCGAGGAAGTCCAGGGCCTGGGTGTAGAAGTAGATGGCCTCCTCGAGGGCGAAGGTGGAGCTGGCCTTGTCGCCGGCTATGGTGTTGTACTGCATGGCCTTGTCGGGCACGTGGCCGATGGCAAAATGGTTGGCCAGGCTGTAGATGAGCTTCGGGGTCATCTTCTTGACGCGCTTCTCGACGGCCAGGCCGACCTCCTTGTGCAGAAGCCTCTGGCGGCCGCGGCTGATGCTCTGGTACAGGACCGCCTGGATCAGGTTGTGCCGGAAGAGATACGTGCCGGCCTCGCCGCTCGGCGGCTCGCTGATGATGTTGGCCATGACGAGCATGTCGATGGCCTCGGTGAGGTGCTCCTTGTCCATCTTCTCCTGGACCATGACCTCGGCCAGTATGTCCGTGTGGAACTCATCGCCAATGACGGCGGCTGTCTGGAGGACCTTGACCAGGTCGGGCCCCAGAGCCTCGATCCTTTTCAGGACCGCCTCGCCCAATGACGCGGGGGTGCCCACGGCCCGAAGGTCCAGGACCTGGACGGAGGCCAGGTCCCTGACCCGTATGAGGCCCTGCTCGACGAGGCCCTTGAGGACCTCTTCTATGAAGTAGGGGTTGCCCTCGGTCTCCTTGTGCAGTTTCCCGGCGAAGTCATCGGGAAGGTTCGGTATGCCGAGGCAGAACTGGGCCATCTCCTTGGTGCTCTTGCGATCCAGCGGCCTGACGGCAATCTCGGTGAGAAGCTTGTCGTTTTTAAGCCTGCGGAGGATCTCGATGACCTTGTCGCCCGCCGACGAGTCCCAGATGTCCTCGGTCCTGTAGGCAACGACGAACAGGATGCGGTCATCCTTCATCTTCTGTATGAGGTAGTCCAGCAGCTGGACGGTGGCCATGTCGGCCCAGTGGACGTCGTCGACGAAGAGTATGAGTGGGTCCTTCTTGGCCATGTCCTTGATGGTCTGCGTTATAGTGGAGAACATCCATTCGCGCTCGTCCTTGGCTGAGCCCTCGCCCTCGGCGCCGCTGTCCTTCATGGCCTCGGCCTTGCTGAGGAGCTCGTCGATGGAGACCTTCTTGACCTGGCCCTCGGGGATGATGCCGGCGGCATCCTTGACCTTCTTCTTCTTGGCCTTGGGCCTCATCTTGACCTTCACGGGACGTGACTTGGCCTTGGTCCTGTATTCCTTCAGGATATCGATGAATGGACGGTACGGGGTCTCCCGTTCCTGGAACAGGCAGCGGCCCTTCAGCACCCAGGCGCCGGGGCCCTCATAGAGCTCGAGGAACTCGGACACCAGCCGCGTCTTGCCCACGCCGGCCTCGCCGGAGACGGACATGACCCGGGAGCCCTTGCCGTCTATGACCGCATCGAACGCTTCAAGGAAGGTCGCGAGCTCCTTGTCCCTGCCGACAAGGAAACCAGCGCTCAGGTTCACACCCTTCGCATCGGACATGGCCCACGAATGGATTTCATCCCATATATATTTGATAGAAGTAATGACGGCTCGTATCAGACATTAGCAGTTCGTACTCAGGGACCTAAGGTCGTGAGAGTGTGGAGACCTCATTTAAAGCAACTATTAGACCGGGTTTAACAAAAATTATAACAGCAATCCACGCATGGTCATCCCGGTTTTAAAAAGGATTGGCAAGATTGATACATGAGCGGCACGTAAAGTGATGTTTGTGCCATTTTTAAGGATGTTATATACCCATTAAGTTCAGATATGAGAGTTGAAAGGTCTATTGTTATCCAGATTTTGCTCAATAAATTATTAAATTTGTTCAAATGGCTACATACTGCATAAGTATTTACTTCCAAGTCAGCAGAAACAGACATCGGAATTTATGATTTGAACGATTCTTTTTGGGGAACTTTTCCTTTTCAAAAAAAAAATAAATGTAAAAATATAAATATCATTGAGGCCATTCAAGAGTTCACTTCGACAGTCAGGAGGATGGACTAAATGATGCTCATTGTCAGATTGTATCCAAAGAAGGATATCGCGTCCGTGTGGAAAGCCCTGGAAAAGAACGTGGACTTACTGGAAACTAAAAATTACACGGCTCTGTACGCAACACAGCTGTCGGGTAACAACTATGTGAGCGTGATTTTTGAGCTCAAGGACCTTGGCAACATTGAGGACTTCTACATGAAGGTCATGGAAAAGGTCCCGGGCGTCCGCAAGACCGAAACGCTGACGTTAATGAAAACGGAATACTTTCTTATCCCGAAGAGCAGGCCTGAGAAGCTCTCCAGGTTCCAGATACACCTGAACTGCGAACCGGAGTATTACGCCCAGGTTTACGAAAAAATGCGGGAGTTCAAACTCCCATCCGATATTTTTAAGACATTCATTTCGTTCTCCTTCGGCCAAGATGACATCATCCTATCCGTTCTGTCGAACTCGGCAGATTCTGTCCTGCAGCTCGTGGAGGAAAAAATGGCCAAGGTACAGGGGGTCTCCACGATCAAGTTCACCCATGTCGTCAAATGCTTGCGCCTGGTCAACAACCAGAAATGGAAAGAACACAAGATCAGATACCTTGGGCCAGGCCAGATCATGAAGGGAATGGAGGTCGATGACGAGAGTACCATCGAGGATTTCGCCAGCCTGACCGGCTGTTTCGTCCATGAGCTAAAACAATAAAAAAATAGAGAAAGAAACATAAAGCGGGAACCTATCACCCTTGTTGAACAAACTTGAGCGATTGGTGAAATGAGGCGGCAATATGCCCCCTTTGGTATGCCCGTTGGTCCGTTGATAGAAGGACCGAACACCGTCGTAAAGACGACCGTGGAGAGACGAGCCGATGAAGCCCGTTGAATCGGGGAAAGATGAGGATTGAGAGAGAATATCATGATTATTATAGGAAAGCAAATAACGGGGGGGATTGTGGATGGGAAAATCTCTAACGCAGAAGATACTAGAGGCGCATATAGTCGAAGGAAAATGGGAGCCTGGCACCGAAATATCTATAAAGATTGACCAGACCCTGACCCAGGACGCTACTGGGACCATGGCCTACCTGCAGTTCGAGGCCATGGGCATACCGCGCGTCAAGACCGAGCTGTCCGTCAGCTATGTGGATCATAACACAATCCAGATTGGCTACGAGAACGCGGACGACCACAGGTACCTGCAGACTGTGGCAGCCAAGTACGGCATTTTGTACTCAAGGGCCGGCAACGGCATATGCCACCAGGCCCACCTGGAAAGGTTCGGGGCTCCCGGCAAGACGCTGCTTGGCTCCGACAGCCACACTCCGACGGGCGGTGGCCTCGGCATGGTCGCCATAGGCGCCGGCGGGCTCGATGTCGCTGTTGCCATGGGCGGCGGGCCCTTCTTCCTGACGTGCCCCAAGGTCGTCAAGGTCAACCTCCTCGGGAAGCTGAAGCCCTGGGTCAGCGCCAAGGATGTCATACTGAAGGTCCTCGAGATGTTCACGGTCAAGGGGAACGTGGGCGTCGTCCTCGAGTACCAGGGCCCGGGCGTCAAGACCCTGTCCGTGCCCGAGAGAGCGACCATCACCAACATGGGCGCCGAGACGGGCGTCACCTTCTCTATATTCCCGTCGGACGAGATCACGAAGGAGTTCATGGATGCCCAGGAACGCGGGAGCCAGTGGAAGGCCATGGACGCAGACCCGGACGCGGTCTACGACAGGGAAGTTACCATCGAGCTCAACAAGGTCGTGCCCCTGACCGCCTACCCGCACAGCCCCGGCAACATCAAGAAGGTCTCTGACATGGCCGGGACCAAGGTGGACCAGGTCTGCATCGGCTCGTGCACGAACTCGTCCTACCGGGACCTGATGATAGTGGCCAACGTGCTCAAGAAGAAGGAGCACATCCACCCGGACGTCAGCGTTGTCATAGCGCCCGGCTCGAGGCAGGTCTACAACATGATTGCCAAGAACGGGGCCCTGGCGACCCTCATAAGCGCGGGTTGCAGGATCGCCGAATCGGCATGCGGCTTCTGCATCGGCAACAGCCAATCGCCCCAGTCCAAGGGCGTGTCCCTTCGGACGAGCAACAGGAACTTCGAGGCCAGGTCCGGGACCAAGGACGCGCAGTGCTACCTGGTAAGCCCCGAGGTGGCGGTGGCGGCCGCGGTCACGGGCGAGTTCACGGACCCGAAGATGCTGGGCGTCAAGTACCCGAGGGTCAAGATGCCGGCCAAGTTCCTCATCGACGATAGCATGATACTGCAGCCGGCCAAGGACCCGAGCAAGATCACCATCGTCCGCGGGCCGAACATCGGCGAACCCCCGAAAAATGAGCCGCTGCCCGAGACCGTCAAGGGCGTTGTGACCATTAAAGTCGGGGACAAGATTACCACGGACCACATCATACCCGCGGGAGACAAGATGAAATACAGGTCCAATATCCCGAAGTATTCGGATTTCGTATTCGACATTGTGGACAACACCTTCTCGAAGAGGGCCAAGGAGAACAAGACCAAGGGCATCGCCAACATTATAGTCGCGGGCGAATCCTACGGCCAGGGCTCCTCGAGGGAGCATGCGGCCATGTGCCCGATGTATTTGGGCGTCAAGGTCGTGCTGGCCAAGTCCTTGGAGAGGATCCACACGGCGAACCTCATCAACTTCGGTATAGTCCCGCTGGTTTTCGAGAATCCGGCGGACTACGACGCTATAGCCCAGGGCGACGAACTGGTCATAGAGGGATTTAAAAAGGCCATAGAGACCGGTGGTAAGATCATCGTTAAAAACAAGACCAAGGGCAAGGACATCCCGGTCAAGCATGGCATGTCCGGCAGGGACCGGACCATCGTCCTGGCCGGCGGCACGCTGAACCACATAAAGTCGAAGAGTAAATGATCTTGATGTGATGATTGTATAGGTATAAGCGAGGTGGGAGAATGGCACAGAAACCCATTAGAGAGTACGACGCTAAAAACATGCTTGCCAAGCACTGGCAGGAATACATCGGGAAGGACTTCCAGCTTGGGACAAAGGTAGCCCAGGTGGCCCCCGACACGGACCTGGACAAGCTTGCCAAGGAGAAGGAATGGCTGACGACGGAAAGGCTCGTCGTGAAGCCCGACATGATGATGGGAAAGCGGGGCAAGCACGGCCTCATACTGCTGAACGCCGAATGGAGCGATGCAAAGAAGTGGCTGAAAGAGAAAATGGGTTCCGAGGTGACCGTGGGCAACATCACGGGCGAGCTCACGCACTTCATCATCGAGCCCTTCGTGAAGGCGGACCACGAGTACTATGTCGCCATCAAGTCCGAGAGGGATGGCGACACCATCTACTTCTCGACGAAGGGCGGCGTGGACATCGAGGAAAACTGGTCCTCGGTGGTGCAGATAATGGTCCCGATCCTGGGCTACATTGACGACTTCGACATCGCATCGAAACTACCCCAGGACCTGACAGAGGACCGGAAGAGGTTCGGCCAGATGATCAAGGGCTTGTTCAAGTACTACGCGGACCTCGGCTACGCCTTCCTCGAGATAAACCCGTTTGCGGTCAAAGGTGACAATCTCTACCCGTTGGACCTCAAGTGCAGGCTCGACGACACAGCCGCCTTCGAGTCCGGAAAGAAATGGGGGGAGGATTTGCAGTTCCCGGCCCCATTCGGCAGGAAGCTGTCCAAGGAGGAAGAGTACGTCGAGGAGCTCGATAGCAAATCGGGGGCGTCCCTGAAGCTGACCATCCTGAACTCCAAGGGCAGAATATGGAACCTGGTCGCAGGCGGTGGGGCCAGCGTCATCTACACGGACACGGTGGCCGACCTGGGCTGGGCCAAGGAGCTCGCCAACTACGGCGAGTACAGCGGCGACCCGTCGATGGACGAGACCTACGAGTACGCGAAGACCGTCTTGGACCTCATGACCAGGGAGCCGGACCCGAAGGGGAGGAACAAGTACCTCATCATCGGTGGCGGTATAGCGAACTTCACCGACGTGGCCAAGACCTTCGCGGGCATAATCAAGGCCCTGAGGGAGTTTAAGGAAAAGCTGAACAAGGCCAACGTGAAGATCTTCGTGCGCCGCGGCGGCCCCAACTATCCCGAGGGGCTCGCCAAGATGAGGACCCTCGCCAAGGATGGCGTCCCCATCATCGAGGTGCACGGGCCGGACTATCCGTTGACCAAAATCCTGGCCAGCGCGCTGGCCATGGAGGAGAAAAAATAGGAGGTGGGAAAGATGGTCCAGCAGAAGAAGAGACCGGATTACTTGCTTTTTGACGAGAACACGCGCGCGGTCATATTCAACTACCAGCAGAACGCCATCCAGAGGATGGTGGACTATGACTTCATTTGCGGCAGGAAGGTCCCAAGCGTTGCGGCCATAGTCAACCCCACGGGCGAGGCCACGGGCCACAAGTGCTTCTGGGGCGCCAAGGAGATCATGGTACCGATGTACAAGACGATGAAGGAGGCGCTCGAGAAGCATCCTGACATCGATGTCATGGTCAATTTCGCGTCCATGAGGTCTACCTTCTCGTCGACCTGGGAGGCGCTTGACTTCCCGCAGATCAAGGTCATAGCCCTCATAGCCGAGGGCGTGCCCGAGAGGCGGAGTAAGATGCTGATAGCCAAGGCCAAGGAGAAAGGCGTCACCATAATCGGGCCGGCGACGGTCGGAGGCCTAAGGGCCGGTTACTTCAAGATCGGCAACACCGCCGGCGACCTGCTCAATATAACTGACGCCAAGCTCTACAGGCCCGGCTCGGTCGCCTACGTTTCCAAGTCGGGCGGCCTGTCCAACGAGCTGAACATGATGATAGGCGTGAACACGGACGGGGTCTACGAGGGCGTGGCTCTGGGCGGCGACCGATACCCGGGAACCAAGTTCATAGACCACATAATGAGGTACGAGAAGAACCCGGACATTACCATGATAGTGATGCTGGGCGAGATCGGCGGCACCGACGAGTACGCGGTGGTCGACGCGCTCAAGGCCGGGAAGATAACGAAGCCTTTGGTGGTCTGGTGCATAGGGACCAGCAGCACGAAGTTCGGCGCCGGGGTCCAGTTCGGGCACGCAGGCGCCAGGGCCGACGCGGCTATGGAAACATCCGAGGCCAAGAACAAGGCCCTGAAGGATGCCGGTGCAGTTGTCCCGGCCTCCTTCAACGACTTCGATGTGAAGATCAAGGAGACCTACCAGAAGCTCGTCAAGGAAGGTAAGGCCAAGGTGCCGTCGGACGTAAAACCTCCGCCGATACCGAACGACTACGCCAAGGCCCTAAAGGCTGGGATGATAAGGAGGCCGACGACCTTTACGTGCACGATTTCCGACGAGTCCGGCGAGGAGCTGCTCTACTCTGGGCTGCGCCTGTCGGAGGTCTTCGACCACGACATCGGCATAGGCGGGGTCATCGGGCTGCTGTGGTTCAAGAAGATGCTGCCGCGGTGGGCCAGGGAGTTCCTGGAGATCGTCTTGCAGATAACGGCCGACCACGGCCCGGCGGTCTCGGGGGCCCACAACGCCATCGTCGCAGCCTGCGCTGGCAAGGACCTGATATCCTCGCTGGTCAGCGGCCTGCTGACCATCGGGCCCAGGTTCGGAGGCGCCGTCGACGGCGCGGCCATGATGTTCCAGGATGCCGGGGACAGGGGTCTGACCCCGGAGGCCTTCGTGGAAGAGATGAAGGTGAAGAATATCAACATCCAGGGCATAGGCCACAGGATAAAGTCCGTGACCAACCCGGACTTGAGGGTATCTTTGCTCAAGGCCTACGTGACCAAGAACTTCCCGAGCCACGGGTACCTCGACTTCGCCCTCGAGGTCGAGAAGGTCACCACGGCCAAGAGGAACAACCTCATCCTGAACGTGGACGGCTGCATCGGCATATGCTGCCTGGACATGATGGCAAGCCTCGGCATGACAAGGGAGCAGATCAAGTCCGAGGTGGACCTCGGCATGCTGAACGGGCTGTTCGTCCTGGGCAGGAGCATCGGCATCATGGGCCATGTGATGGACCAGAAGAGGCAGGGCGCCAGGCTCTACAGGCACCCGTGGGAGGACATCCTATTCGACCTGCCGAAGAGGCCGGACGGCTGGGAAGCCTTCGTCGAGGAAGAGAAGAAGGAGAAGAAGCAAAGGTGAGCGCATTCGGGGGCGGGCAATGGCCCCGCCCCCATCCTTTCATTGTTGATATAAGTGGTTCATGGAGAAATCGAGGTGAGTGGGATGGCTGAAAAGAAGATCGATGTCAAGAACACGATAGTCGAGATAGACGGCGACGAGATGACCAGGGTAATGTGGAAGTGGGTCAAAGACGAGCTCCTCTTCCCGTACCTGAACATGAAGGTCGAATATTACGACCTCGGCCTCAAGAAGAGGGACGAGACCGACGACAAGATCACGATGGACGCCGCCAACGCCATCAAGAAGCACATCGTGGGCGTCAAGTGCGCGACCATCACCCCGGACAAGAACAGGATCAAGGAGTACAACCTGAAGCAGGAGTGGAAGTCCCCCAACGGAACCTTGAGGGCCGCGCTGGACGGGACCATATTCAGGGGTCCCATCCTTGTCAAGAACATCCCGCCGGGCGTGCGAAACTGGAAAAAGCCCATCTACATCGGCAGGCACGCCTACGGCGATGTCTATAAAAACAGCGAGATAAGGGTCCCGGGGCCCGGCAAGGGCGAGCTCGTGTACACGCCCGAGAAGGGAGAGCCCGTCAGGCTGACCATCCAGGACTTCAAGGGCCCGGGCATACTGCAGGGCATCCACAACACGGACGCGTCCATCAGGAGCTTCGCCAAGTCATCCTTTATGTTCGCCCTGGACAGGAAGATGCCCCTGTGGTTCTCCACCAAGGACACAATATCGAAGACCTACGACGGTACATTCCGGGCGCTCTGGCAAGATGTCTACGAGAAGGAGTTCAAGAAGAAGTTCGAGGACGCCAAGCTCGAGTACTTCTACACTCTGATCGACGACGCGGTCGCAAGGATAATAAAAGGCGAGGGCGGCATGCTCTGGTCCGTCAAGAACTACGACGGCGATGTCTTCTCCGACATGCTGGGCTCGGCCTTCGGCAGCCTGGCCATGATGACCTCGGTGCTGGTTTCCCCCAGCGGTTTCTTCGAGTTCGAGGCGGCCCACGGGACGGTGCAGAAGCACTACTACAAGCACCTGAAGGGCGAGAAGACCTCGTCGAACCCCATGGCGCTGATCTATGCCTGGACTGGCGGCATCCGGAAGAGGGGCGAGCTCGACAAGACCCCGGACGTCGTGGACTTTACGGACAAGCTCGATGCGGCCTGCATCCAGACCATCGAGAGCGGCATCATGACGAAGGACCTCGAGCTGCTGGCCAACCCAAGCAAGTCCAACAAGGTCGTTATGACCGAGGACTTCATCGGGGCCATAAAGAAGAACCTCGAGAAGAACCTGAAGGGGAAGTAGTAAGGACTAACGAGGCCCTTCAGAACAGGGCCTCTTTGTTTTTCTTTTATTCTGCACTCTGTGATAGATAGCAACCATTTTATCGTTCCAAGGCATCCATAATCCAGGCTCTGGTTGATGACCCATTATGGCGAAGGATAAGCAGAAGAAGGAAGAGAACGAGGCCGTCCTCCGCAAGATGATGGACCTCGAGGCCACCATCAAGCACCTCAAGGCCTGCGGTGTCGAGCCCGTCCTCCCGCTGGATTGCCTGAAGCTAGCCGAGGAGGCCTACATGGAAGGGCATTTCGACAATGCCACCTGCCATATAGATTCCGGGTTGCGGTCCGCCAAGGGGTTCTTCAAGGCCTACGCCATGGCATTCTCGAAGAAGATATTCTACGATATCCACAAGGCCAAGCAGTACGGCGATACCTACGAGGTCGAGATGCTTTACCAGCAGGCCCAGGATTACATCGCCAATGACCGTTTCGAGGAGGCGGCCATCAAGACGAGGATAATACGGCAGGGCATCAGGGACTTCTTCGACAGGACCGTTCCGGTCCTGTCCTTAGAATTATCACCTGCGAACCTGAAGTCCGGGCTGTGGAACCGCGTCAAGTTCGTCGTCAAGAACACGAGCATCTCGCATGCAAAGGACGTCAGGATAGGCGTCAAGGGGCCCGTGGAGGTCACCATCCTGCCTGAGATAAACAAGATTAGGGCCAAGGACCAGGTCGATATCGAAGTTGGCCTCAAGCCCACGGGGGCCGGCGAGTTCCCCATCGATGTCTGGTTCAAGGGCATATCGATGACCTCGAACAAGGTGTTCGCTTGCCAGGCCAAGGTCTGGGCCAGCGCCGCGAGGGAAAGGGGCGCCAACGAGGCACGGGAGGTCGACTTCTTCGAGATAAACGAGCTCTTCCTCATCCACGGCAACGGGAGGCTCATGGGTCGCGTCGCGCGAAAAGGGGTCCAGGAGCTCGACGATGATACCACCAGCGGCATGCTGACGGCCATGAAGGACTTCGTCAAGGGGACCGTCCCGGGCGAGGGGACCATCCTGAAGACCTTCAGTTTCTCGGACCTGATATTCGTCATCGAGAAAGGAAACCATGTCAACCTCGTGGTCATCGTCCAGGGGACCCCGCCGCCACAGCTCTCGGAGGAGACGCACCGGGTCATCGAGAAGGTCGAGGGAGTGTACGCTGGCGGCATAGAGGACTGGGACGGGTCCACCAAGCTGAAAGGCCTGGAACAGAACCTCACGCCGCTGTTCGACCTGCCAAGCAAGATAAAGATGAAGGAGACCGAGGCCACGGTCAAGGTCAAGAGCGGCCTCGAGTTCTACCGCGGCTTCGTCAGGCTCAAGGTCGGGGTCATAAACGAGACAGAGACCGTCATCACGGACGCCAACCTGCTATTGACATACAACAAGGAGGCCCTGATGCTGGACAAGATAGAGCCCGAGCTCAGGATGGACGGGTCCATCGTGATGCTGGGGGCGGTGCAGCCCGGGGAGAAAAAGACCGTGGCCTACTACCTCGACCCGCTCATATGCCAGGAATCGACGGTGGACTGCACGCTCACATACAAGGATTACAAGGGGAACCTAGAGCATGTGGATATGAAGCGCAGGCCCATGGACATCGTGTGCCCACTGTTCTATACGCCCACGACACTGAATATAGCCATGCTGAAGAGGCTCATGAGCGACCTTCGTGACAGGGACACAAAGATATTCGCGGTCCTGGAGGACATACCCATCGAGCGCTCCTACGAGAGGGCCAGGGAAATCGTCCAGGGCCATGATGTCAAGTTCGTGCGCGAACTGAAGGAGACCGGTCCCGACGGGACCAAGTTCATCGAGGCCTGGTACTACGGGAAGGTGAAGGAGCTCTCGGAGGAGATGGTCATAAGGGTCTCGGCCAGGAGCGACACGCGCACCGTCGAGGTCTTCGTCGCAGGCCAGAGCATCGCGAGCATAACGGGGCTCCTCGCGGAGCTGGGCCACCGGTTGCTAGAGGTGGTTTTAGGGAGCCAGCTCATCACCGAGAAGGAGATCAAGTCCATGATTTTGCGGGAGGGCAGTCTCCTCGAGAGAATCTCGGAGTCCGAGGCCCTTCCGGAGTCCGGGGACTGTCTGGACCTGAACGAGATATTATTCAAGGCGAGGAAGAAGGGTTGAACCGTCCGGACCGGCCCGCGCTATCGTTCGTCATCCTTTGGGCCCTCGTCCTTCACCTCTAGTGCCCGGCCCTTCTGCCTCTTTAGCATCAAAAGGGCGACGATAGCCAGGGCCACGGCGATGCCGGCCCCGGCGGCCCCCAGGGCCCAGACGGACACCGCGCCATTGCCACCATCATGTGGTTTCGGCTTGGGATGGTCGGCGACCAGGACCGTGTACTTCTTTGTGACCGATGCCCCCTCGTCGTCCTTGACCTCGAGGGTGATCGTGTACGTGGCCGAATTGTTGTAGGTGTGTGTTCCCGCGGTGCCGTGATTGATAGGACTGCCGTCCCCGAAGTCCCATGAATAGTCTAAAAGCAGCTGGTCCGATGATGTGTCATTGCCCTTGGCCGTGAAATTGATGGTCTCGCCTTTGAAGATCGTTACGGGGGTGACCGATGCGTCCACCTTCGGGGCCACGTTCCGGACGGTGATGTTCAGGGACGCCGTTGCGGTGGCCCCCTCCGGGTCCTTGATCGTCAGAAGGACCTTGTGAACGCCGCCCGTCGTGAAGGCGATGTCCTTCTGGAAACCCGTTATGTTGGTCCCGTCCACGGTCCATAGGGCTACGAGGCCGTCTTGGTCCGAGGCCGTGTCGGTCCCGTTGGCCTCGAGATGCACGGTCGTGTCCTCATCGACCGCCAGGCCGTCGACCGGCTCCAATATAGTGGCTTTCGGCGGCGCGTTCAGGACATTGACCGAGATGCGCGCATTGGTGATATTTCCGTCGGGGTCCTTCACTGAGAAAGTGACGTTGTAGGTCCCGCCCTTCGTGTAGGTGTGCATCACGAGGACCATGTCACCCCAGGGGATGACCGTGCCATCGCCCAGGTCCCACATGGTCTTCAGCCAGTAGCGGTCCGTGGGGGTGTCGTCGATGCTGCCGGTGAAGGTGACCTCCTCGTCCTTCTGTAGGACATCGCCGTCCTGGGGGCTCCCAATGGCCGCAAAGGGCGCGAGGTTCCTGATGGTCACGTTCTCGGTGTCGTTCGAGACGGTCCCGTCGTTGTCCTTCACGTAGATGGTCGCGGTGTACCTCCCAGCGGACTGGTAGGTGTGCGTGGCCGCCGGGCCCTTTGACCAATCGGTCGTGTTCCCGTCGCCGAGGTCCCAGCGGTATGTGAGGCCCGCGACTAGGTCCGACGGGGTGTCGTTGCCCGCCCCGCCCAGGTCCACGGGCCTGTCCTCGTCTGTGACAATATCGGGGAAGGCCTTAACGGTCGGCGGGAGGTTCAGCACAGTGACCTTGCATGCGGTCATGTTCTCGGCGGAGTCGTTGTCCATGGTCCAGAGCAGGACATCATATGTCCCGGCCTTGGGATAGGAATGCTCCACGCCAATGGCCGCGGGGTACGGAAGGGCGGTCCCGTCGCCTAGGTCCCACTTGAACTTGAGCGTCGGGAGGTCGGAAGGCGTATCGTTCGATGGGCTTGCATTGAAAGCCAGGGCCCGGTCCTCCGCGATGCTGGTCTTGTTGACCATCGATCCGTCGACGAGGAGGGCCGCGTGCGGCGGGAGGTTGGTGACATTGAGCTGGAAGGTCATGTCCTTGGTCTCGTAATTGTCCTGGACCTTCAGCCGTAAGACCATCTGGGCCGCCTTGGTGTAGGTCATGTGCGTGACGTTCGTCGCGTTCGAGCTCCAGTCATAGAAGCCGTCCCCGTCCAGGTCCCATTTGTAGGTCACGACGCCGAAGGTCCTGCCCGCGATGCCGGCGGTCTGGGTAACTGATCCGTCCTCGGGGATGTCCGTCGCCGATACCGAGCCCCAGGCGGTGTAGAGCTTGGTCCTGAAGGTGATGTTCGTATCTTTCCTGATGCCGTCGGTGTAGACCCAGTAATCGTAGTCCGTCTCGCCGGAAAGCCAGTACTTGAAGAAGGCCACGGGCCATTCAGCGTAGGCGAGGACGCCCCCGTGGGTCGCCCCCTTGACCACTATGTATGTTATTGCCGGGTTCCCTGCGTTGAGCAGGGATGTAAGGTCGTTGTCGCCGCTGTTTCCGGAGATGAGCTCGAGCGGGACGTGGATGTCCTTGCTGTAGTCCGTGGGGTTGGTGATGGGCGTCGAGGATATGGGCGCCGCGACCTTGAACCTCTTGTCGCCGTACTTGTTCGTGACAGCAAGGCCCGAGGCCGCCCCGCCCCAGGAATGGCCCGATACGGCGAACTTGTTCGTGTCCATGGTCTGATTGAGTATGAACGAGTTGTTCGAGTTCTGGGCCACGAGATAGTTGAGGACGTCCGTCGTCTCGTTGGCCATGGCATAGGGGTCTCGGAGGCCACCGCCGTAGGAGTTCCCGAGCTCCACATTGACCACGATGAAACCATGGGACGCGATCATGCCCGTGATGCCGTTGCAATATCCGTATGTTCCCATACCGCCGGCTATGAAGACAATGGTCGGCCACGGTGTGCCCGGCCGTATGGGGGTTGCGTTGACGGTCCAGGTCTGCCCCGGGTAGTATATCCTCGCGGCCACATCGACGGTGTCGTGTCGATGTATCTGCACGTCGACGTTGCCTATCATGTAAGGGCCCCAGCCCGAGGGCTTTGGGGGGATGGCCGTCGGCGCAGGGGCATGAACACCCGTTCCGGCGCCGAGGGATTGTATGGGGATCGTGGTCACGACCAACAAGAGCAATACGCAAAGGGCCCTTCGTGGGTACATAAGAGGACCACCAATCATTGGAGGATGTACAGGATATAAAATAATTGGTACCATATCTGTCTCGCACCGGGTCGGTCGGAGATGCCATGCCCAGAGAGTTCAATCCGCGCCGGTCGTGTACTTCGCCACGATGTCCGTGAGGTCCATGACCTTCAGCGGCTTCCCGGTCTCCTTCTTGAGCTCCGATAACACCTGCGAGAAGTTGGCCTTGCAGCCGGGGCACGCGGACACGACGATGTCGGCCCCCTTGGCCACGGCCTCCTTCAATCTCTCCTTGGCGATGGCCCCGGCCATCTCGAAGTTCACGGCCTGGAGACCGCCGCCCCCGCCGCAGCAGTGGGCCTGGTCCCGCTTGTGCGGGAACTCGTTGACCTCGGCGAAGAAGGACAGCAGTTTCCGGGGCTCGTCGTAGATCCCCGTGTGCCTGCCTAGGTCGCAGGGGTCGTGGTAGAAGACCTTCCCCTCGAGCTTCTTGGATACCTTCAGCTTGCCCTTCTCGATGAGATCCAGGATGAACTGGAGGGAGTGCTTGACGTTCACCCCGAGATCCACATGTTCCG
>Ga0315286_10000101_pt1 | contig 58654 bp, 52 predicted proteins | sample YL17G10_0_MG_FD_205038 | JGI IMG/M metagenome (GOLD analysis project Ga0315286, IMG submission 205038) | Sediment microbial communities from Yellowstone Lake, YNP, Wyoming, USA - YL17G10_0 | ecosystem: Environmental > Aquatic > Freshwater > Lake > Sediment | place: USA: Wyoming | collected...
TACGCCGGAAGAATTTATAAGACAGGAAAGCGTAAAATTTTCCACAGGTATACCTGTGGAAGCAGGATTAATTAACGCTGGATACTCTAATTCATAGTGGTACAGTAAATGGGGGAAGGTCAGTCAGGGTGTAAATGTTACTTTAAGCGGAAATTAAAATTTTTAAAGGTGGCAAAATGAAAATTTGTATCTTGATATTATGTTTATTTAGTTTTCTTTTGATACTTGGATGTAGGCAGAAAAAAGAAATTGAATTAACACAAGATAATTTTCCGGAATTTTATAAACTTAAATTTACTAAAGTCTATATCTTTACTCATACTATACGTAGTTATGGTTATGGTTATGAATATTACATTGATGATCCTAAAAAAGTTGAGGTTATTAAATTATGCATTCAAAGAGCAAATCACACGAAATATGATAAAGACCGATTATTAAAAAATAGGGAAACCCAAAAAAACGAAGATTTTGAAATGTTGATTTTTGAAACCAGAAATACAATGTATACGCTTCGTTTTGCCTGGAACGATGAATTTGTTTATGGACTTTGGTGGGAATCGGCGCCTCTGCTAAAGGTTTTTGAGAAATGGCAGTTATTTGAAGAATTGTCCAAAGCAGACCCTGCGTGGCCGGAGCTTATTCCAAAATACTCCTCCGATGTAGATACATTCCAACCTTACGAAGGAAATGAACCGCAACAATCAATAGAACCAAACGAAGGAGGGTTAATATTCTGAACTGCTGAAGAATTTCAAGCAATGGGGACTCAAACTTCCATGAAAGACTCCGATCAGCCGTCAAAAAACCTTCAGAATGATTAGTCAAAAAATCGTGCGGCGAAAACTTTTGTCTGCGGAAAATTAATATTATGCTAAATTTTGCGTTTTTGCCGTCGGCCATTGTGAAAAAGCAAGAATACAGAGCATTATCAGCGTCCCGAACGGCGCAAAGAGAAGCAGTGCGAACGCCCCGCTGTTGCCTGTCTTTGAGAAAACCCGCCACCATAAGAAGAGTTTGAGCAAACATATCGGAACAACAAAACCAAGAATCAGCGGAATGATAAAGAATACCATAAATGGCGCCGCTGCCGCACTGCCGGGGCCCATACCGCAAACACCGTAACACATTGTAATTCCTCCGGAAATTTTAATAAAGACCGATAATAGTTTAAAATTTCCCGCCAAAATTGTCAATAAAAAGCTTCTCAGCATAAGTCGCTGCCAAAAACTGCCGAAATAAAAATATACAAATTTCGGCTGATAAAAAAATGGCCAAAACTCTTACAAAACAGAAGGAAAATGCAGCGATTTTCTACGACGCCCTGCTGGTCTCCAGCGAAGGTGGTGTCCGCCCCGAAATACGGGAAATTATCGTCAATGGAAACTTCGTCTGGCAAGGCGTGGATTTTGACGAATTCCTCGAAACCGAATTCAATCTTGATATAATCGGCACTGCCGTAATAGATGCAGAATCCGTAACGGCCTCCCATCAGAAGAAATTGCTCGAAATTATCGCCCTGCTGGATAGGGCCAATATCCCAACCGTGCTCTACGGAAATACGGACGTCATCAACACAGACCATTTCAGGATGCTTAATGTAATTGAAAAAAAATCCGCCCGGCAGATTATATCCGTAATAAAAATAAGCAACGTCTATCGCAAACGCTTCATTGAGCTCGAAAATCACAATTCTGCCGGCCTGGCTAAAGAGAATCACACCCAGCAGCTCGAAAACCAGTTAAAAATGGCAGGTGCCGTTCAGAAAGATTTTCTTCCGCAAAAACTGCCGGACACCCCCAAATTCAAATGGGCTGTTGCCTTTATGCCCGCAGACTGGGTATCGGGCGATATCTACGACATTACCCGGCTCGATGAAACGCACATAGGCTTTTATCTTGCCGACGCCGTCGGCCATTCTATGCCTGCCGCCCTGCTTACGATGTTCCTCAAGCAGGCCGTCCAGATGCGTCAAACCATCGGCAACGAATATAAAATCTTCACGCCTTTTGAAGTTGTAAGCGGTCTTAATCAGAAAATGTGCGCCCAGCACCTGCACGGCTGCCAGTTCGCCACCTGCTGCTATTGCCTGCTAAACACCGAAACGCTGACTCTCGAATACTGCCGCGCAGGCCATCCTTATCCGGTTCTGATAAATGATAAAGCCGGGCGCCCTGTTCAGCTTCAGACAAGAGGTTCTCTGCTCGGCGTGTTCGAAGACGCCCAGTTTGAGGCCGGTTCAGTCCAGCTTTGCAGCGGCGACAAACTGCTCCTGTATTCAGACGGCGCCGAGCCGTTTATGGGCTCAAAACACAACGATATTCCTCTTAACTTCGGCAAAGAATTTATGAACATTGCCGCCCTGCCCGCAAAACAGCTCGCTGCAGAATTTGAAAACCTCGTCAGAGCATCCAAAGATACAACCGAGCTTGACGACATCACTCTCATCGCCCTCGAAATACAATAAAAATCGCCAATTCATTCGACGTTGGAAGTTCACACTCAATGTTGGACGTTCAAGTAGTTTTGAACATTTGAGTTTTGGTAATTTGAATTTGTTTAGAATTTAGGATTTAGTGCTTAGGATTTGTTTCGGATTCGCATCTTCTCGCGGCGACAAGTTTTAAATTTTCAGTTTTGACTTTAAGTTTTTGGCTTTAACTTTTAAGTTATTCCACATTCGATGTTGGACGTTCAATGTTCGATGTTATATTTTCCTCCGCCTTCGTCGGTTCCTCGTTAACTGATAACCGATAACTGATAACCGAGTTGCCAAGTCCTCATAATCAAATCCGCGCATGTTTTTCCCTGTCCTGAGCTTGTCGAAGGGGAAAAAAAGGGAAATTCATAGCAAAAAAATCAAAATCTGTGGAAAATAATGAAAAATATTCAAAAATAATCAAAAATTTTAAAAAATTCTATAATTCATTGTCAGTATTATTGTTATAGAAGATTTTTCGCGCCTTAATAATTTCATAAAAATATATGTAAGGTGTTTATTAAGAAAGTGTTATAACAATTTTAGCTCGATTTTTGTAAACTCTCTTTTTTGCTGCAAAAAATACGTCAAAAACGTTCATAACTCCTTATTTTGAGCTTGCCCTGAGCTTGTCGAATGGGGCCATAAGTCCTTATTTTTCGATGAATGCATGGCCTGACTTGTAGAGTTCTATGTGGTTTTGAATCTCGTTGATTATGTCTTTTTGGTCGCGGGATTTTGCGATGTAAAGGGCTTGTTCTGCTGTAGTTATGGCATCGTTGAATCTGCCCGCGGCCGCATAAGCCACAGCCAAAGTATCGAGGATGGCGGGGTTCTTGAACTCTGTGAGTTTGCAGGCCTGCTGAGCTAACTCAATGGCTTTATTGGGGTTATGAACGGACATGTCGTTTACAGCAGCCAGCAGCCAGGCCATATTGTTAAAAATCTCGGGATTGTTAGGTTCCAGTTTTACCGCTTCGGCCCAGTTCTGGATTGCCGGCTTATACTTGCCCAGTTGGTTATAAGCCGTGCCGAGATTTGCGTATACCTCAGCCTGGTTGTTACTCGTTTGCAGGGCTTTGTTTAGATGTAAAATGGCCTCCTCGGCTTTCCCCTTCGCCAGCAACACGGCTCCCATTTTCCTGTGAGCATCCGGGTATTCGGGTTTCATCGTCAGCGCTTTGGCAAAGTATTTTATGGCGTCGTCGTATTTATTTTGCATGCTCAGCGCCACTGCCAGATGGTAGTAAACTTGCGCAGAATCACGTTTTTGTTTTATAAGCTCATTAAAGCACGCGATGGCTTCATTGAGCTTTCCCTGTTTTAAGAAGACCTGACCGAGATTGCAGCGGGCATCGGAAAATATCGGGCCAATCCTGACCGCGTTGCTCAGGTGCTGCGCGGCCTCATTGACCCTGCCCGCTTCGAACAAAGCGCATCCGTAGCTGTTCTCTGCTACCGCGTTGTTTTTGGTCACCTTCAGAGTGTACTCGAATAGCGTCATACTATTCTGCCAGTGTTTTACCTGCATTCGGGTAAGTATAATCGCCGACGATAATACGGCTACGGCTAATACGGCTGAGATTATTTTCAAGCGAGGCCGGTTAGCGATGAGGTCTTTCGCGGACCATGCGATAATTATAAGCAGGCCCAGTACTGATATGTACATATAGCGATTGGCCATTGCCTGTGCACCGGCCTGAATCAGTCCTATCATCGGAACAAGTGTCCCAACATACCACAGCCAGCCTGCTGCTATATACTTTCTGCGGCGGCCGATATAAATGCAGAATGCTGTTATCAGAATAAACAGCAATGCGCACGTTGCCTCTGTGGTCTTTAGAAGGTTTGAAGGTAGTGGCGGATAGAAAACAGCTAATTGGCTTGGCCATATTGTTTTGCCTATATATCTCATATATGAGATGAACATATTGGCGATTCGGAAATCTAACGGCATTTTCTCCAACGGCATGACTGCTCCGCCGTGTTGCTGCGCAAAGAAAGTTATCACACTCAAAATTGCCGACATCACAAACAATGGAATTTTTTCTATTATCTGCCGGCCCCATTTGGCACGGCCGAGAGGCCAGTAATCCAGCAAAAGCAAAACAAACGGAAGCGTAACAACAGTAGGCTTGGTCAAAATACACAGGCCGTAAACCATTAACAGCAATAGATATAATCCTGTTCGCGGTTTTTTCGTGTAGCGTATGTAGACGGCAATTGTAAGCAGCCAAAACAAGCCGCTTAAAACTGTTTTTAACTCCGCAGCCCACGCAACTGCTTCTACCTGAAGAGGATGCAGCGCAAAAATCGCCGCTACAAATGCGCTTGGCCAAATTACCCGCGTAATATCCGAGAGGATTTTAAACAACAACAACGCGCTGACGATGTGTAACAGCAAATTAGTGAGATGGTGGCCGAGGGGGTTCAGCCTGTAAAACTTGTAGTCCACCATATTTACAATCGTAGTAAGAGGATGCCACATAAAATAATGCGGCTGCGCGAATGCCCGGCCGAGCGATTGAAATGTTATATCTCCTTGTATGTCAGAGTTTTCGGTGATGTATCGCGGGTCGTCGTAGCTGACAAAATCATTGTGCCGAATCGGCTCATAAGCAATAAGCGCTACTAAACAAATGCCAATATATATGAGCAGCTTAACACGTAAACCCATTTCAGGCATTGAGTTAAAAACCTCAAAAAACGAAGGATTTAATGGGCAGGGGCGGAGTTGAACCGCCGACACACGGATTTTCAGTCCGTTGCTCTACCAGCTGAGCTACCTACCCAAAATTCCTTATTCTCAGTTCGGAAATCGACAATTTACCGGCCAAGAAACGGTATTGCAAGAAAATTAAAGAACGACAGACCAACAAAAAATAGACAACAGGAAATAAAGACTTATGGCGAAAAAACAACAACGTATCCGTCTTCGCCAAAGGCTTCGACGCAATAAAAAATAAAGGACTTATGAACCCATTCGACAAGCTCAGGGCAAGCTCAAAATAAGGAGTTATGAATGTTTTTTGGGTATTTTTTGGTGCGAAAAAGAGAGACTGAAGAAATTGACCTAAAATCGTTATAACTTATTTTAAATAAAAGTCTTATATTTATTTTGCTGAAATTACGAAGGCGCGAAAAATCTTCGGTAACCTTTTGACGAGTAAGGTGTTGTGGGATTTTTTAAAAATTTTGATTATTTTTGAATATTTTTCATTATTTTCCACAGATTTTGATTTTTTTGCTCACTTTTTCCCGTTTTTTCCCCACTTTTTGGAAGCGCGCAAGAGAAAAACTTGCGCGAATTTTGCTATTTGGACAAAGGGGAGAAAGATAGCCACGAAGGCGCAAAGACACAAAGTTCATTAATCACGGATTGCGCTGCTTTATTGTTTTTCAGCAGGAAACGTCTATAATTAGGTGTTGTTTAATCCGTTTTACAAATGGTCGGTAGTGATTTCAAGGTCAAGGCCGAAATGAACGAAAATAGGTAAAAATTATGAAAGATTTTTTATTTAAAATACTTATAGTTATTGCAAGTTTAATCTGTATAGGTTGGGTTTGGATAAGATATAAACTTATTTTAGTGATTACCGAAGGCAACAAATGAACACGATAAACGGACAAGTTTTTGATTTTGGTGCAAACTGGCTTGATTATTCACAGGGTCTAACTGAAACAAGAATAAAAGAAGTGAAAGAATCATTAGTGTCTTTGGATATTAAGGACAAGACCTTTTTTGATATTGGTTGCGGGTGTGGAGTTTTTAGTATTGCTGCCGTCCAACTTGGCGCAAACCGTGCAGTCGGCTTGGATATATCACATAAGAGCATAGAATCCTGTTTACAAAATAGAGAAAAATTTAATGGCAAAAATTGTGAATTTATCGAAGGTTCGATATTGTCAGATAATACATTTTTGGGGAAATTCGATATTGTCTATGCGTGGGGTTCTTTGCATCATACCGGCAAAATGTGGGAGGCCATTAAGACCTCTGCCAACTTTGTATCAAATAAGGGTTTGTTCGTTATTGCAATTTATAACAAACACTGGTCTTGCCTATTCTGGAAAAGTATAAAACGATTTTATAATATCGCACCTGTGTTTATCAAATATCCAATGGTATGGGGATTTTTTGCGGCCAATATAATAAGAAGACTGATATTTGTTAAAAATCCTTTCAAGGCACAGAGAGGAATGAGTATTTATTACGATGCTGTGGACTGGCTTGGAGGTTATCCCTATGAATATGCGACCAGAGATGAAGTAATAAATTATGTGGAAAAACTTGGTTTTGAATCTATTAAATTTATAAAAGCAAAAGTGAATACTGGTTGCAACGAGTTCGTATTCAGGAAATTTTAATTACAAAACAGGTCAGTTTAATGACTACACCACTATAGACTTTTAAAATTTATAGTCTATGCTGTTATAGACAATGTTAAGGTAGGCGAAGATATGAAATTGGGCGGTAAGACCTCGCCTTGCTGCTTGGCTTCGGTACGGTGATGTTGAGAAAAAACGCAGTTAGACCAGCCCATAGAATCTGCGAGAACCCTCACTATGAGGGGGTTGTCACTCGTAGAATCGAAGAACTCCATTTGTGAGGTATAAGTTACCCCTTTTTTATTTATGTTGGTCAAACCGCTTGGCAGGTTACGGCCTGCCGTCCCGACTTGTCCGCCGCAGCTTCAGCGAAGGCGGATATATCTTAGATTTTAGGCTATTTTACCACAAAAACCGGTATATTAAAAAACTGTTTTTCTTGATTGTCAGCAGGAAAGGTGTATAATAAGGTGTTGTTTAATCCAGTTTATAGGAGTCAGGAGAAGATGAATAAGAGGTTGTATTTTCTTACGCAAACAGAAGTTCTCCTGCCCTAATCAAAATACAGTAACAATTTTGGGAAGAAGAAGAAAATGAAAAAGCTAATTACAATTTGGGGTGTGTTTTTGGTCGCGTTTTTGTCCCAATCGGCCATAGCAGCAGGGTATGCCCTGTTTGATGCGACAACTGACAACATTTCGGTCATCGGCGACAGCGTTATTGGCACAGCGGCGACAATTGAGGCGAGGGTGAATGTTGTGAATATTGACTCCACCGGCGGAAACATCTTTAGTGAATGGTCGGATGGCAGAGAAGATAAAGACTTGAGTATAGTGCCAGATCAGACGATTTACGGTTATCTCTTCCACCCCGGTGGCTTTACGCCCCTTATATCAAGCGCTACTGTAAGCCTGAACACATGGCATCATCTCGCTTACGTATATGATGGCTCAGAAGAACGGTTGTATCTGGACGGCCTCAAAGTGGGCTCTCGAACGGCATCAGGCGACGTACTCGATTCTTCTTATCGCGCCGTGACTGCCGTTGGCGCTATCTTAAAAGGCAGCAAAATTGAAATGTCGTTCCTGGGTTTGCTGGATACACTTCGCTTTTCGACGATTGCCCGCTATACAGGCGATTCATTTACTGCTCCCACCGGCGATTTGACTTCCGATGCCTATACCAATCTGCTTTACAATTTCAACGAGCCGCAGAACAGTACTGTAGTTTATGACCTAAGTGGAAACGGCCGTGATGGCTATTTGGGCAGCGGTTTTTCCGGCGCAACCTCTCCAACACTGATTCCCGAACCCGCCACGCTTTTACTGCTCGGCCTTGGTGCGGTGATTTTGAGAAGAAAATGAAAAGTACTTCATCCCACATAAGGTAAATAACCCCCCCGGCCCCCGATTTCTCGAGGGTAAACTCCGGTCCGGGGGCTAAGCAATAGAATATGGAGTTTTGAATGAAAAAAATTCCGGTAATAAATTTTAATTTTTTTCTCTGGTGGTTTATATCGCGGTAAGTGCGGGATTTGCAAAAAGTTAGAGTTTTATCGGGCTTTTAACCTGGCTTATATCGCCCTGTTAATTAGAGGCCGCCTTGAATTTTGGCTCAATTTCTGGTATAATAACATTTTTATATAAGCAGGGTATGGTGATGAAGAAGAAATTTTTTATTTTTTTGATTTTGGCAACTGCTGCCGGAATTTCCCGGGCGGCAAATCCGCAAGTTACCCTTTATATTTCAGGGGCAGTCAGCGGCAATATTGTTTTAGAACTTTACGCCGACCAGGCGCCTTTTACAACGCAAAATTTCATCAATTATGTCCAGAGCGGTTTCTACAACGGCTTGATTTTTCACCGGGTCATAAGCGGCTTTATGATTCAAGGCGGCGGGTTTGATGCCAACCTTACTCCCAAAACAACGGGGCCGGCAATTATCAATGAAAGTTCAAATGGTCTCTCAAATCTCCGCGGCTCTATCGCAATGGCCAGAACCTCGGACCCACATTCGGCAACATCACAATTTTTTATCAATCATGCGAATAATTCTTTTCTGGACTACGTTCCGGTTGTTTATGATTCTTACGATAATGCATACAGTTACTATGGCTACTGTGTGTTTGGTCAGGTAGTGAGCGGAATGAATGTTGTAGATGCTATCGCAGCTCTTCCAACAACCACAAAAAACGGTATGACCGATGTTCCTGTAAATAATGTTATAATTCAAAATGCAGCGATAACTTTAAATGCACCTGTATGCGCGGAAAAGCTGGAAGGCGACATCAACGGCGATTGCAAAGTAAATCTTCTGGACTTTTTTAAAATGGCTGAAAACTGGCTAATATGCAATTCGATTACGCCGGTATGTAATTAAGGCCGGCAGGGAGCGGATGAGAATCCCACTAAGCAAAAAAATCTTCCCTCGATTTTTTGAAAGTTACGCCCCATAATTTTGCGGACTGAAGCTTAAAATCCGTCTTTTGTGCTTTTTAATGCGATTGGCGGTGCATTCTTCTTTAAATTAAGCCTAACTTTTAGTATAATAACGAATGTAAGCTCCTCTGTTTTCGTCAGGAGTGGGGTAAAATCCGGTGTTGAGTAACAGTTGTTTTTGATAAAAATTCTTTGAGGTCAAGTATGCTTTTTTCCAAAGTCAAACTGTATCGTTACATCCTTTTTATTTTCTCCCTGACAGCATGGTTAGCAGCGGGAATATACGGCATAGGTCTTCATTCAATTATCGATTTTATTCATTTTACGTCGGTTCCGCTGGTGTTATCATATTTTCTTGTTTTCCGGCCGGAGATTGTCAGAAAAAATATTGTGTCTTACGGCGTTTTCCTTGCTTTAACCGCTTTGCTGACGACAGGTTATTTAATCGCTTTTTCGCAATCAATATCTCAAATACGAATTAACTGGGTTGAATTACCGATAGCAGTGTATTTTTTATTGTCGGTTTATTTAATTCTCTGGCTGCTGGACAAAGTCATTGACCTGACTTTTTCAGTCGCTTTGCGAATAAATCAACAAACACGCGGTGTAACAGTAAAAAAAACCATAAAAGACGGTTTCCGTTTTGCCTTTCTGATTTTTGCGGTAATACCCTACTTAGTCGCGGTTTTTGCGACCCACTGGATAAAATTCGCAGGAGCCGACAACCCCCAACAACTGCTGGATATGGAATACCAGCACGTCAGCTTCAGCGCCGGTGACGGAGCAAAACTTGACGGATGGTTTATCCCCTCGACAATCAGTATGTCGGATTCGGCGGTAATAATCGCCGGCGGACGAAGCCCGACAAAAAATTTCTTTCTGCCATACGCAAGAGTACTCAGCAATAACGGCTATAACGTATTATTGTTCGACCCTCGCGGCAACGGCAGCAGCAGCGGGCATAAATACAGCTTTGGAATCAACGAGGCAAACGATATTCTCAGCGCCGCCGATTATCTTGAAACCAAATACGCCGAATCGAGCAGATATATTTTCGGATTCGGCATCAACGAAGGCGCATCCGCCCTTGCCGCCGCAGCAGCAGGCGAGGACGAGCGTTTCGCGGGAGTGGTAATCGACAACGCATCAGGATATGATATTTCTCTGCCCGTGTGGTTATCCGATTGTCTGCCGGGCTGGATGGAAAAAGCCCTATTAAAAGTAATGGAGTCCGTCATCACAATTGATATCGGCAAGCCAGCGGGAGGAATGAAAAAGCTCCAAAAAGATATTTCCCAGATAAGTCCCTGCCCGATTCTTGTCACAAACAGCTTGAAAACCGACAAGTCCGACCGTCAGCGAACCATCGAACTTTATTCAAAAGCGAAAGAACCCCGGATGTTATGGCTGGCCCCCCCGCCGACGAACGGAAAACAGGTCATTGGATTCGAGAGAGAATACTTTCAAAATATTCTGGAACTGTTTGATACCGGCAGGGCCAACCAACAGCCCGGCTACTGGCGAACCGGCCGCAGCGGCTACGGAGCAAACGTAGGCGGCGCGTTCGGCAGGAGAGAGTCCCCATCATTAGCCGGACGAGCAATTACACTATAATTGAGAACAGAGGTTTCATTAAAAGTTATCACAAAAGTCTGCGGCTTGCCTTGTTCACCGACCTGAACTTTACAAGAGTATCCATCCAGCGGCGGCAGACCCGTCTTCAAAAGCGCCAGACCCCAGTAAAGTGCGCGATAAGATGATTTCTGCAACTGAAAGTGTCTTTCCACTCTAAGATATGTTCCGATTTGCCTGGTGACGCCGAGCCATATAATCATCACAATCATAAGGAACATTATCGTGCCGGCGAGCGCGTAACCATTATGTCTATGGCAATTTTTCATAGCGAAGGTTCGTTCCACCTAAAAATCATTTTACGGACAGCACCATGAGACCCAAATTCGAGGGTAATCTGCCAAATGTTTGAGTTCGGCGGATATTCCTCCACCGCAAAACTCGATACACAATCGGCAACGGTCAATACCGGCCCTGCCAGACCTGCTCTGCGCTGGAGGGCATTAGGGTCGTCTACACTTCCGCGGAAATAATATATATCACTATCGCCATCGCCGTTCTTATCAATTCCAAGAGTTCCGCCGGCGAAAGAAATAACGGAGGCTGAACCAAAATCACAAGCAAAATTCTGCATCGCTATCCTCGCCTCAAACAATATGTGCTCGCGGGCGGTTATTTCGGCAACGCAGGGTGAAAACCACTGCCAGAACTGAGCGGTAATCAGCGTCACTATAATCATAAGGATGGATACGACCTGCAGTTCGAGAATCGTAAACCCTCCTGCAAATCCGCGCCGTAATGCCAACGATATTTTATCCATTGGCATCCTCCAGGTTTACAAGATTTACCTCTACAACCGCCTGACTGCTGTTAAAATCCGGAAAAGCGATTATCAATCGAACATCATAATTGTTATCGTCAGAGACTGGCGGCTTCCAGCAGGACGACTGCAGCGTCTGATTTATATCCGCCGGCGCTCCAAGCTGCCGCATCCATTCGTTGGTATGGCTGACAAGCCAGTACTCTTTAGACTCATCGTAGGGGTCCTTTACATACATATTAGGCTCGCTGTATTTTTCGATATAACTAATCTGCTTTGAATAAGTTCTGAACAAGCCGGCAAAACCCAACAGACCTACAGCGAGTATCACCAGCGCTACCTGCAGTTCAACAAAGCTAAAAGCGCCGGCGAAAAACCTCCTGCTTTGATATTTTGACAGCAGTTTTTTCATCCGCTACTCCAGTGTCTGAGGCGAAAGGGTAGTGCCATCCTCTTTGCTTATGCTGCCGGTGAGCTGACCAAACTCATCAATTTGAATATCACCGCTCCAGACGCCGCTGCTGCTCCTGGCGGCAGAAGCAACGAAAGAGTTTTGTGCAGCAGAGTCTATACTGTAAACGTACATAGAACCCCCTGTCTGAGTAAGTGAAGCGCTTATTAAATCCTCGTCCCCCAGCTTTGTAAGGCTGTCGGCAAACGCCTGATGCTTGAGCCAGTAGGCTCTCTGTGCCGACCATATAGTTTTCAAATTTCCCGCAGCGGAGTCCAGCCGGGCCTGTTCGATGGCTTTACTGTATAACGGAACGGCAATGCTGACCAGAATACAGATAATAATTACCGCGACGAACATTTCCACCATCGTATAACCTTTTGTTCTGGTCTTTTGAAATTCGCACATTAAACGCCCTCTCATCTTCTGCGCCACTTGTCAGACTTCGGTTTTTCCACCTGATCGATTACTTTTCTGACCGGCTTTTTCTTCGGGTCGGTCTCACTGTAGATTTTCTCCTCGAGCTGAATCGCTTCCAGATAACCGGGATATAATTCGAGAGCACTATCCAGCTCCTTCAATGCTTCCCGATTTCTGCCGCGGACATAGTATACTGCCGCTTTTTCGTAATTCAGCTGTGCAAGTCTCATCCTTGACGGAGATAGCTCCTTTTCTGCTCCCATACTCTTGCGAGCAACGTCCTGGGCTCTTTCGGCGCCTTCGGCCTCGTTCGGCTCGGCAATAATGTGCGGCGTCAGCAGGACAATCACCTCTTCTCTCTGGACTTCATCGGCGTGACTGCTGAAGGCCAAACCGACAATAGGTATATTGCCGAGGATAGGAACCTGTGTTTTGGCCGTTTGAACCTTGTTTCTGAAAAGTCCGCCAATGACTATCGTTTCGCCATTCTTGACTATTATGTTCGTAACCAATTCTGCTGAGGTTTCATCCGGCAGTGCAACGGTACTGGTCGGAGGACCAACCGTCCTGATGGTGGCTGAACTATCCTTGGGGTGAATATCCATTCGTATATAGCCGTCATTGCCAATATAAGGCCTGAAAGACAGTTTGGTGCCGGTATCGAGGAATGCCACCGCTTGAGTAGTTGACGTGTCGGTCTGCGTAGTCTGCGACAGATATGCGACCTTCGTTCCGATATATACCTGCCCGAGCTGCTTGTTCGTAGCCAGTATTTTTGGATTGGCCAGTATAGTTACATCAGTGACCGCTTCAACGGCCCTGATAAATGCCGCCACGTCGTCCCTAACCAGACCAATCGTCATACCACCTGAAGGGCTGGTGGTACCTACTTTTGTCGAGGTGCCGCCAAAACCGAAAAAGTCAGGAGAACCCTCATTCAAACCTGTCAGACTGGTGACGACGGCACCCTTGAGATTTCTCCAGTCAATGCCTAACTGCGTATCGTTAGTGAGTGTTGCCGTCAGTATTGTCGCTTCGATAAGAATCTGTTTTGGTCTGGTGTCAATGGCTGCTATTATCTGCTCGGCCTTCGCTATCCGGTCAGGATAATCATATATAACTATCATGTCATTTATGGCAACAGTATCTCCTCCGCCCTTCGGTGCAGTGATGGTCTCATCAACCGGCACACCCGTCTCAGCAGCGGTTGTAATCTCCATTTTGCCCTCCCTGCTCATCACGGGCGTAATCATTTTCTTAGCCTCGGCGGCGGTGATGTAATACAGAGTAAATACCTTACAAACCATTTCGCTGCTTTGGAATTCCCCCGTCGCATAAACCCTGATTAGATTCCCCTGCTGCTGATATTGAAACTCACTTCCCAAAATCGCATTCATCGCCTCTTCAAAACTAACATTATTCAGCTTAGTGAAATTGAGAGTGCCGGACACTTTAGACGTTGGAATAATGTTCTTGTTATATCTGCCGGCCAAAAGCTGAAGGGCATCTATTCTCGGCATATTTCTTATGAAAAGAAGCGATTGTATGCCAGACTGAATAGTGCTGAGATTTGCCAACAGCTCCGCAGGTTGGGATTTTACCTGCGGGAGAACAGCCGCCATCAGCTTATTGCCGTCTTCCACAGCGTTGGCGTCCACAGACATATTGCTGTCCGCAGGCTTGTTGGGCTCTATAATAATCCGGTTGGGGTCAAAGGCCTCATTATTGTCTGCAGCTTTATTGTTTTTGTCCGCCAGTCCATTGACATCCACAAACACATTGCCATTGGCATCAATTAAAACAACCGGAACAGAACCTTTTGCCGGCAATGCCGTCAGGTTGCTGTCTGAGACCTGATTATTATCTGCAATTTTGGTTTTCTTAACCACTGATTTGCCGGTTTTAACAGACTTCTTAGCCGTATCCGCCATTAAGTTGCTGTCCGGGACCTGATTATTATCTGCAATTTTGGTTTTCTTAACCGCCGACTTGCCGGTTTTAACAGACTTCTTAGCCGTATCCGCCATCAAGTTGCTGTCTGAGACCTGATTATTGTCCGCAATTTTAGTTTTCTTATCTGCCGGTTTGCTACTTTTAACAGACTTCTTAACGGCGGAGACAGCCGGAATGGGTTTTTTAGCCAGAACTGAATTTAGAACCAGCATAATGCCCAAAACCAGCAGTATAACCACTGCGGCAATTTTGTGCCGTCGTTTGATGTTAATCATCCTGATGTTTATCTTCTTGAGGTCTATCATCTGTTAAACTTCTTCACTAAAAATAATTTCATACAGTTTTGGATGCTCGGCGGATTTAACAGGAGCATCGAACTGAACACCCATTACCGCACCATCCTGTTCGAGTTTCGACCATCTGACAGTGGCGTTTATCCAGACAGGGTCTTTCTGCGAAACATTATCCAGCCAGACCTGTATGGATATCCGACTGTTTTTCTGAAAAAACTTTTTCGAATAAAATCCCATACCCATAACACTCATATCTATGCCGTTAGCCTCAAATTTCTGACCGCTGTTTACGTCCAGCACCGTCAGCCTTCTGGCAAACGGCACACGTTCATAAGCACGTGTAAGAGACAAATTCCGGGTTTTATTCATCGGTTCCATCATTTAATGGACACCTCCGGCCATCTGGAACATCGGCAGATAAATCGAAGTCAATATCACGGCAACACTCACACCCATACCGAGAATCACGATAGGCTCAATCATGCCGGTAATGCGCTCGGCAATATCCTTAACTTTCGTTCGATAATACATCGCCACCTGGTCAAGCACTTTTGCCAGTTCGCCTGATTCTTCTCCGACCTTGACCATCGAGATAACCATAGATGTAAACAGCCTTGACTCTTCCATCGCAGGCGCCAGTCCTATACCGCTGGATACCCTCTGCTGGATTTTATGCATCGCTTCCCTGTAAACAGTATTATGATGAAAGACTCCCTGCAGTGAACTTATCGTATCTATTAGCGGCAGACCGCTTTTAAGGAAAAGCACCATATTGGTGGAGAATTTTTCCATATTAACATACACAATAAGGTCGCCAATCATCGGCACAGCCAACATAAACTGGTCCAGGAGGTGTTTGCCTTTGTCGGTCTTAAAATATGCACGAAGTCCAAAGATAGAAACACCAATGCCTGCAAACAGCATAAGACCTCTTTTCTGCAGAAACTCGGAAATATTTACAACCGTCTGAGTAATGGCCGGCAGTTTCGAACCGGCGTCCGTAAAGAACGCGGAAAATACAGGAACCACCTTCCACAGCATTATTACTATTGCCAGAACCGCCACAACGCACATTATGCACGGATATACCATAGCCGAGACAACCTTACTTTTCATTTCTTTGCTGGCTTCAATGTATGTGGTAAGGGAGGTCAAAACCTGCGTAAGCTGCCCGCTTATTTCTCCGGTTTTAATGACTTCTATCCATTGACGCTCGAAAACTTTCGGGAACTCTGCCGCTGCCTGATTGAGGGATGTCCCGGCAGCGACCTTTTCCGCAATCGTGCCGATTACCGCCTGCATTTTCAGACTCTGAGTCTGACGCGTCGCTATCTGCAGAGCCTCAAGCAGCGGCGTACCGGCAGCAAACAGGGTCGTAAGATGATGGAAAAACTGCATCTTATCGTCAGGCTTGATTCCCTTGTGCAGTTTAGTAGATATCCTTATGTGCTTCTGCACCCATGAAAGCCCGGAACTATTTGTCATCTGTCCAGCCATTTATAATCGCCTTATATCATTCGTCCTTTTGCTCTACACTAGCAACTACTGTTTCCTCGAGGACTTTGTCCTCGGGCACTTCCTTACTTTCATCTTCCTCAGCTTCTTCAGAACAAGTGCTCAACACTTCTTCAAGACTGGTAAGTCCCTCCTGTACTTTCTGCAATCCAGCATCAAGCAGCAACATAAGTTTTTCCTTCCGAGCCTGCGAGCGTAATTCATTCAAAGGGCTGCCTTCAGCTATCATATCTCTAAGTTTGGGCGTTACAGGAACAACTTCAAAAAGTCCTACACGCCCGCTGTATCCGCCGCCTCTGCAGTCTTCACAGCCTTTGGGACGGTAATATTCCTTGTCAGGGTCAAGGTGCCATTTTTTGACGGTCTCCTTATCCATCTGATATTTTTCCTTGCACCTGCTGCAGAGGCGTCTGACAAGTCTTTGAGCCTCGACAACCCGCAGGGCCGAGGCAAGCAAAAATCTCTCGGCACCCATATCCACCAGACGGTTGATAGCAGCCAAAGCATCGTTTGTGTGCAAAGTTGAAAGAACCATATGTCCCGTCAGAGCGGCCCTGAGGCAAATCTGCGCGGTTTCCTGGTCACGAACCTCGCCGACCATTATTATGTCCGGGTCCTGCCGCAAAAACGCCCTCAACGCCGCGGCAAATGTCAGACCAACCTGGCTTCGGACAAGCACCTGGTTCATTCCTTCAAATTTGTACTCCACCGGGTCTTCAATAGTCATTATGTTGACGTCCGGCTGGTTAATCATATTCAGCACGCTGTACAAGGTCGTCGATTTTCCACTTCCTGTCGGGCCGGTAACAAGCAGCAAACCATGCGGACTTTCGGCAGCGGCTTTAAAATCATCAGCCTGCTTTCGTGAAAAGCCCAGTTTAGTCAGGTCAGTAGGTATTACGCCCTTGGACAAAATACGCATAACCATCTTTTCGCCGAAAACCGTAGGCACCGTGTTTACACGCAAATCTATTCTCTTTTCTCCTATCTTCAGCGCTATGGCCCCGTCCTGCGGAATACGTCTCTCGGCGATATCCATCTTGGCCAGAATTTTTAATCTGCTTATCATCGGAATGTACATCGGCCTGGGCGGAGGAGAAATCTCGTGCAGCATTCCGTCAATTCTAAAGCGGACCTTGACGCTTTTTTCAAAAGGTTCAATATGAATATCACTCGCGCTGTTCTCTACGGCCGAAGACAGAATGTGGTTGACCAGCCGAATTACCTGGCTGTCCCGTCCTTTTGGTATGGGATGGTCAAGGTCCACGATTTCTTCAATGTCTTCATCTCCTTCTTTCATCTGCTCGGTGCTTTGGCCTTTTCCCTCCGAAGTAATTTCCTTTACAATGTCACGAGTACCAAACATTTCACCGAGAGTATCGCCAATCATCGAAAAAGTAGCCATGACCGGCTGCACAACAAGGCCGGTGGACAACTGAATTCGTTCAAATAACTTCAAGTCCGTAGGATTTGCCAGAGCCACTTTGATAGTGTCGTCCTCCCTGCCCAGCGGCACGAATTTGTTTTCGCGGCAAACCGGTTCGCCAATCATTTCAGCCAGTTCCTTGTCCGCGACAAGAGGGCTATTCTGGTCGGCCAGTGGTATTCCAAGTTCTTCACCATAAGCAGTCATTATGTCAACTTCGGTAACGATGTTTGAAGCAAGCAAAGCATCCTCTACCGGACCTTCCGACTTGCTGAGGACTTCACGAACGCCTTTGAGGTCTTCCTCTTTAAGCAGGCCTCGTTTCAGAAGCAGCTGAACCAAAAGCGGCAGGTCTGTTGTAAGGTCTTTGGTCACTTCGTTAGCTCCTTTTGCTCTTCGGTTTGCGTAATATTCTCCTGAACGTCGTTGTAATCTGTACAGGCGCCTGAGATTTTTAGAACAATCCGCTGCCCGTTACAGGTCAGAGTTACTGATTCATCTTCAATGGCGGAAACCTGCCATAACCGGTCTGAACCCGACTGCTTGACCGATGAACCAACACCGTAGACTTCGCTGCCGATTAAAGCCAGTCCCTGACCATCGGCACCGGTCAGTATTCCCATCAACTCGTCCGGGAAACGGACATTATTGCTGTCGCTGACAGGACCGCCGGCAGGACCGCTGACCAATTTTCCCATCTCATTCGAGTCTGAATCTTTAAAATAACGGTCCCAGTTCACATCAAACGGGTCCCTGTCGGCCGGGCTGGCATGCTGCTGGGGTTCAAGAAATACAGGGTTGAGCATTTTTTTCGTAATAACGGGAAGTTCCTTGCTTTCGCCGGCCATACTCGATGCAGGCTCATTCAACGAAGAGTAGGTAAGATAACCAATAATCCCGATAGCAATGAACGCCGCAAATTTGTTTAGTATTTTCAGCATTATTTCTTCGTCACAATTCCAAGAACAAGAATTTTCATTAACAGGTTTTTCGGTCCTTTTTCAAATTGCAGCGAATCAATTCGAATGAGAGACTGTGAGCTTTCCAGCCACTCAACGAATTTTTTGAGCTCCGGATATGGACCTTCGATTTCCATTGAGAAAACCACAGCCCGGTATGGACCGACCTTTCGCTGCTGTTTCGACTCCATACCCCGCAATTTGACCTGAAATTTTCCCAGGCCTTCAAGCATATACTGAACCCATTGATTCGTGTCGGATTTTTCTTCCATAAGAGCACGAAAAACCGCAGCCTGCTTCTGGAGTTTTTCACAATCCGCGATGTAACCGCTGCGTTCTTTTTCCGCTGCAAGGAATCTCTTGTTTTCATCGATTTTTTTCGAAAGAGGCATATAAATCAGGACAACAGCCAGAATGAACAAACCGCCCACAGTGGTAAGGCGCAGCTTTACAGGGTCACTCAGGTACTGCTCAAGGAGAGCCTTATACTGCACTATTTTTGCCTTATCTATACCGAGGTCCATAAACCTTACCCTCCGGATTTATCTTCATCTTTTCCGCCTTTGCCAGGCAGAGCCATGATTGTAAATATCGCTGTTTCAGCTGAACCCTGCTTGCGCCATTTTATTTCCGCCAACTGGACCTTTGAAAAATCCTTCCGCAGCAATTCAACTTTCTTTAAGGATTCGAGAAAAGTTTCTATTTCCTCAGGCGCGGCCTGTCCCTTGTCAAACAGGGTTATCCCCCTCAACGTCAGGTATTTCTTCATTTTTCGCCCTCCTTCTTTCTTGCCTGATTCCTCGAATTCACATACCGCCCAGATGTTAGCGAGGCTTACGTTGAGAGGAAGCCTGGTCGGCAAATCCCGTAAATAATCGCTCCAGACCACACGGCTCGAAAGAAATTTCTCGACCGCTACGGTTTCAGCCAGAAGAGATTTACGTTCATTGGCAATATCTGCGGTACTCTTGGAGACCGCCCACTTGTGCGTTAAATCCTGTTTCTTAAGACCACTGTAAGAGCCGGCCAAATCCGAAGCCTTTTGCCACATCATGAAAGCCATACAGCAGGCCACAAGCGCGATAGCCGCTGCGATTTTCCGGGGAAATATCTTCGTAATACTTGGTTTGGCTCGCAATTCACGGAACATGTCAAATTCAGGCCCTTCCTTCGACGCAGCCGACATTGCCAGAGTGTAACTGCAATGCGAATCAATAAAACCCGGCCCATCGGCAACAGCTACTTCGATGCCAAGCGCATCATAAAGTTTCCGGCTGAGTTGCTCAGCATTCGGGCCCTGCAGAACTATTCCGTCAACCGCCGGGCGAGCCAGCATTACAGCACTTTGTATAAAAATACCTCTTATGGCTGATATCATCTTCTCCACAGACTCTGATTCCGAAAGACTAAACCTCTTCCAGCACACAGGATTTTTCTCGACCACCAAAACGGCCAAACCTCCGGTTTCGTTAAGAAAGATCTGTATAAAAACCTTCCAGCTTCTGTGTTTTTTAGGCAGCTTTGTCGAAAAGGCCGACATAGCCCATGGGGTTGGTTCCAAAATAGTGTTTTTAAAACCTGACTGGCCAAACGCAGAATAAAGCTCCTGTGCAAGCTGTTTTTTACACACGCCAATACTCCATAACTGACCTGGTGAGGATTTTGTTTTGTTTATTTTGAAATAATCGACAACGACCTCATTTCGCTCTGTCTGATTGCGAAATCCGGCAAGGTCAAGAAGTTTTTCACGGGGCTGCTCCTGCTGCCCATATTCGGCGCCGGAGGTTATGAAAAATGTCTGTTCAGGTTTCAGACCGAGACATACCGGCACATTCCTGCCGCCGTGATTCTTTATGTATTCCTGCATCACACTCGTCAAAGACCCCTCAGCAACATCGAACGACTGTTGATTCAACGTAGTAAGACCCTTAACGGTATTACCCACATCCGTAATACTTACACGCTCGCCGCTGAAATACACGCCGATAGCCCGGCCCCAACACAGCTTTGCCAGAACATTCAACATAAAATCCGTTCCACAGACTTATAAAATCTGCGCATAATCCCGTCAGCCCTCTTAAAGGGCAAATCCCTTTCAACATTACGCAGATTTACTAACATAAACTCCTGTCAGTATGTACTGTTACGGTTAATTCGACATAATAAAAAAATGACTTAACGTAATGACCGCCAGCCATAATAAAAAGCGGTTTTCCCCTGTAGTTCAAATTATTATGAGACGTGAAAAATTAAAGTTGGGGGTGGAAAATGAGGGATATGGTCCGAAAAAAATCAAATTGCCCGCTTAAATTTTTTTCTAAAAAGGCGTGTAAGGTCCTAATAAAAAAGAACGACAACCCTTTTTGGGTTGTCGTTCTTTTTTTGAAAAATCGAGCTCCTGTCGTTAACAACAGATTGTCTCATCACGTCTGCATCGGGTTGATATCATCATAGGTTGTAATAGTGCTGGCTTCGGCGTTAAAACCCTGCTCAGTAAAGGTTACAGTGTATTCTCCATAACCAGCAGATGCACCCAACCTGGTAAGGGTAAGCGTCCAGGAATCCTGGAGACTGCCTGTACTGCCCGCAGCAATGGCGCCAACAGAGAAATACTTCGGTGCGGTGAATTGGATATCAAGGTCGGTAACTTCGGCCGCATAGGTGCTCTGTCTGGCATGGTAACGCTCCATCGCTGCCTGTATGGAAGACAGGTAGTTGAAGGATTCAGCAGCTTTCGACCGCTCGACCGAGGCTCTAAATCTCGGCACGGCAAAAGCAGCCAGCACACCGATGATTACAATAACCACAGCAAGCTCAACCAGTGTAAAACCACTTTTTGTAATCACTCTTTTCATTTTTTCACTCCTAACCACTTTTTCCTTAAGACACTACTTTCCAATCAGTCTTAAGTCTGCATTGGGTTGATGTCCTGATGGTCAACAATCGTGCTGTTCGCTGTATCGAAGCCTTGCTCAGTGAATGTTACCGTGTACTCACCATAACCAGCCGAAGCACCCAGACGCGTAAGAGTCAAAGACCATGAATCTTCGAGGTCGGCGGTGCCGCCTGCCTCAACAGAACCAACAGTAAAATACTTCGGTGAAGTAAACTGGATGTCGAGGTCATTAACCTCCGAAGCATAGGTGCTCTGTCTGGCATGGTAACGCTCCATTGCCGCCTGTATGGAAGACAGGTAGTTGAAGGCTTCAGCAGCTTTTGACCGCTCGACCGAGGCTTTGAATCTCGGCACGGCAAAAGCAGCCAGCACACCGATGATCACGATAACCACGGCAAGCTCAACCAGTGTGAAGCCAGCTTTCACAATAGATTTGTTCGCTTTCATTATTTATCTCCTTAAAATTTAAAAATCATAATTACCCTCGTCCCCCTACACAAGAGACTGTGGGCTGACTGTATTCAGTCAATTTCCTGCAATTCGGTTGTGTCATCGACATAAACCAAAAGGGCCTTTAGCCAATAAAACTTACGAACAGGGAAATAATATTCAGAACGCGCGAAATAAGCCGCTAACAGACGATTTGAATGGAGTTTATAGGTCCTTGATGGTATTGGACGGGGAAAAGTGAATTACCTTCGAGACAACATTATGGGAACTTATTGCCCGACAAATCCATTAAGCCCTTCTTTTCATCAAAGTATTCCGCTTCTATGCCCTATAACCATGTATCTTTAATGTTCTTGCAATATTGGCTAATTGGGTGTAAAGTGGGGCGAAATAAGAACTGGAGAGGTGGCCGAGTGGCTGAAGGCAACGGTTTGCTAAACCGTCGAACCGGTGAATGCTGGTTCCGCGAGTTCGAATCTCGCCCTCTCCGTTGAAGTTACTCCCTTGAGGAAGGCGAGATGAGAACACGCATAGTGCGAAGCACTATTTCGCGAGTTCGACACGCCGAAGGCGGGCCGCGAACAGGCCGAAAGGACTGTGAGTGAATCTCGCCCTCTCCGTTTTAATTTAACTATAGTGCAAAATCACAATGAGGGAAACAAATGATAAGACCAAATATCACTGCGGCTGTGTGTATCGGGATTATTTTTTCATTTATTGGCGCAGCCTTCGGCGATACCGGCCAAACTAAGGTCAAAGTTACAAATCCTTTGAATGAAAGCCGCACCAGCGAAACAATCAGCGTCAATCTGAAAGCATCGCCTGCACTGTCTCAATTTTCGACAGGCTCCAAGCCTTCCGTGTATAGCGAGCATTTAAAACAATTCATTCTATGCCAGACCATCGACAATGACGGCGATGGAAAAAATGATGAACTCATCTTTCAGGCGGATTTCGAACCGGAACAAACTCAGATGTTCGGCATAACCGAAAGTAACCAGACTCAGGATGTGAACGCAGCGTATCGCACCAACGCAATGTTTGTCCCGCAGCGCAAGGACGACTTTGCATGGGAGAACGACAGAATCGCCTTCAGGATGTATGGTCAGGAAATTCAGAGAACCGAGCTTACCAGCAGCGGCATCGATGTCTGGGTAAAAAAAGTCAAAGAACCGGTTATGCTGGATTTATACGCCAAAGGGCACGATTATTTTCATTCGGATAACCCCCAGGCTATAGATTTCTTTAACATAGGCCCGACCCTCGGCTGCGGCGGTTTGGGTGTCTGGTTCGACGGCAAATTATACAGGTCGGAAAATTATGAACAGTGGAAAATAATCGCAAACGGCCCAATAAGGTCAATTTTTGAACTTACCTATAAGCCCTGGCAGTTCGGCGATAAAAAGGCCGGTGAAATAAAAAAAATCAGCCTTGATTTAGGCTCGAATTTTAATCGTATTGAAAGCCGGTTTGACGCGGACGTAAACGATGTAAGGTTTGCGGTCGGAATTGTAAAATGCGAAAGAGGCGGACATCCAACTTATGCAGAAGATAAAAGCCAACTGAGCTATTGGGCAAACAGCGACCCCAATTTCGGCATAGTCGGCTGTGCCGTAATTCTGCCGAAAAACGCCGCGAGAAACGAATCGGTCGATGAGAAAAATAACTATCTTCTTCTGGCAAAGCCGAATGGTTTGCGTTCGATAGTCTATTATGCCGGCGCCTGCTGGAATAAAACACCTGATTTTGACAGCGAAGAAAAATGGGTAAGCTTCGTGCAAAAAAAAGCCCATTTGATTGAAAAACCGCTGAAGATTGAAGTGCTGGGCGACAAATAGCTTGACATTTTCCGGAAAAATTGATACATTTATAAGATAACCTGCCATTGGGCTGGTTATCTATATATATATGATTTAGGAGGCGGGAAGGCCGTTGTTTTCACATAAAAAACACATTTCGTTAGTCTGTCCAAAAACTGGCAAACTAATTAAACAAAAAAGCAAATTTCACTGGCTGAAGTGGTTATGTCCAATAACCGGACTATTCGCTTTAATCTAGTTTTTGATACGGGTAATACCGAAGCCTTCGCGGGCTGCGTATCCCTGCCAGCGGGTAGCTTTTCCGTTGGCGTCGGGTTTCATAGTTTGGCTGCTGGGTCTGGCCGGTTCAGTCGCTGCGTACCACAAGGCAAAACGTTCGCTTGCGCAGGCTCGCTATGTTATGGCGGCAATCTGCATCTTCGCCAGTGTCGCTTTTATATGGATGGCAATGTCGGCAGATACCGAAAATGTGCCCGTCGCCCAGGCCGACCCATTGCCGGCCAACAGTCCGTTAGGCGTTGCAAAAGGTATCCATCCCGGTCGAGTCGCCTGGATACACGACCCCAACGCCACAAGCTGGGGCGGCTCAGATGGCAACACCAACCCGCCATACTGGCATGACAGCAACAGCACCGACCAGCGGGTTGTCAATTCAATGGTTTCAAGGGCGCTTCGGGCACTAACCGGCAAAGTTACCGATGAGGCCGCCTGGGATGCGATATTCAGGAACTTCAACCAGCAAATGAACAGAGGCGATGTCGGTTATACACCGGGCGAAAAAATCGCAATAAAAGTCAATTTCGTATTAATGAATACTAACCCCGCTGATGGGAATAAACCAAACGGTAATCTCGACCAGATAGACAACTCACCCCAGCTTACGATAGCTCTTCTAAAACAGCTAATCGACGTCGTGGGCGTCGAACCCTGCAATATCAGCATAGGCGACCCTTTAATGATTATGCCCAATCACTGGTACAATATGGTCTATGCTCAGTGCCCGGGCGTTGTTTACCTGTCAAAGGCAGGCTATTCACTGTTCGGCAGAACACAGGTTACACTCGACAATGATGCAAATTTCTACTGGTCCGACCCCATTACCAGCCGCTGGCAAGGCAAAACTCAGGACAAAATCCCAACACACTTTTCGCAGTCAAATTATTTCATAAACTTCGCTACACTGAAAAGCCATAACAGTTCCGGAATAACCGGCTGCGGCAAAAACCACTACGGCTCTTTGGCGAGACTGCCCTACCAGGCCGGCTTCACATATTATGATATGCACCTGACCAGGGCTTATGATACACAGGGGATGGGGCACTACAGGGCTGTTGTTGACCTGATGTGCCATCCAAAGTTAGGCGGCAAAACGATGCTGTGCCTAATCGACGGCTTATATTCCGGCCGAAGCTGGGATTCCCACACAATCCGATGGAAGATGGCGCCGTTTAATAATGACTGGCCAAGCAGTATCTTTTTGTCGCAGGATAAGGTCGCAATCGACTCAGTGGCATACGATTTTATGTTCAATGAATGGAATGCGGCAAATCCCGTCGACGCAAATATGAATGGATACCCGCATATATCCGGTGCGGAAGACTATCTGCACGAGGCGGCTCTTATACCCGACCCCTGCTCGGGAGCAAATTATGACCCGAATCACGACGGCGGCCTGACTGAAAGCTTAGGCGTTCATGAGCACTGGAACAACGCAACTAACAAACAATACAGCCAAAATCTCGGCACAGGCAATGGAATCGAGCTTGTAAAATATGCACCGGGCTGGCCGGACATCAGCGGCGACGGATTTGTCAATTTTGAAGATTTCGCAATTATGGCCAACGCATGGCGCAGCACAACAGGCAGTGCCAATTATGACGCTAATTGCGATATTTCATCAACGCCCGGCGACGGCGTAATCGACGAACGAGACTTGGCCGTCTTGTGCGAAAACTGGCTCGAAGATTTTACTTCCGAATTAGTTATGCCGGGAGCGCTTCCGCAGGAGGTTTATTCAGCGTCCGGCATCAATTTCGAGGGGCCGACATGGGACCCGGCCAGCGATAAACTTTTCTTTACCCGCAGGACATCCCCGTATCAAATTCTCCGGCTCGATGGGCCTAATACTGTATATCTGTGGCTTAATCCTTCGCCGCAGACAAATGGAACAATTATGTCGCTGGACGGGCGATTGCTAGCCTGCGATGAAAGCCCAAAGCAGATATCAAGCCGCCGCATCGACCCCTGCGGGCCGGGCGATACGCAAATACTTGCCGACGCCAATGACGGCTTTACAAAACCGCCAAACGACCTGTGCCAGTTAGCAAATGGAAATATCTACTTTACCACTCCCATCTGGGACAGCAGCCCGCCTTCGTCGCAGGGTGTGTGGCTGCTTGAACCTAACGGCGCAGTAAGGCAGGTAAACGGCACCTTATATCAGCCAAACGGCATTATCACCTCACTTGATGAAACCAAACTCTATGTCTCAGAAGGCAGCAGCACTACCGCCTATCAGCGATGGTGGGTTTTCAATATTGACCCCAACGGCAACTTGAGCGGCGCATCGATATTCTTCAACCCAAGCAGCGCGCCGGACCGCACCAACGTTCCTGATGGTATGACCATTGACGAGCGGGGCAATTTATATTTCACCGGCCTTGGCGGCGTTTGGATTGTTTCTCCAGAGGGTGTCCAACTGAAGTTTATCTCGCTGCCTAACCCACCCTTCAATATCGCCTTCGGCGGAACCAACGGCAGAACACTGTATATGACCTGCAAGAACAAGGTCTATAGTCTGGCTATGTGTGTCCGCGGCGGCGAGCAGAGCGACTGGTAATATTACTAAACAGCAACCGCAATGCATAAAACAGCGTTTGAAAAAACCGGCGACACAATCACCGAGCAACTTTTTAATCCACACAATTCTTGACGCTAAGCTTATTACGGATATAATAAATACGAAACAATGTCAGAAAGAAAGATAGAAATGGACCTATACGAGGCAATTAAAAAAAGATATTCCTGCAGGAGCTACAGCTCAAAACCGATTGAGCAGGAAAAGCTTGATAGAATACTCGAAGCGGCAAGGCAGGCGCCTTCGGCAAAGAACCTGCAGGACTGGCGTTTCATCGTCGTTACAGATGAACAGAAACGAAAACAAGTTGCAATTGCAGCCAATGAACAGATGTTTATCGCCAGCGCCCCGGCCGTAATAGTCGGATGCAGCAACGCCGATTATGTTATGCGGTGCGGTCAGCCGGTATCAACGATAGACGTGGCTATTGCTATGGAGCATATAGCGCTGGCTGCGGCGGCTGAAGGACTGGCCACCTGCTGGATAGGGTCGTTTTATCCGGAGAAAGTCCGGGATGTTCTCGATATCCCGCAAAAAATTGACGTCATTGAGCTTATGCCAATCGGCTATCCGGCAGAGAAAGAAACTCACAGGCCCAGAGAGCCGATTGACAACATCGTCTGCTACGAGAAGTGGAAATTTTAGATATAGGGGATGTGGTGTAACGGGAGCACGCCGCGGTCGCATCGCGGAAATGAGGGTTCGATTCCCTTCATCTCCAGTCTTCGTTCGATGCTTGCCGAAGAACGAAGACTATTTAATCCGGTTTAAAAGATTTACAGTTTCGCCGGTCGGCACAGATTTATCTCTTCCGCTGCCGCTCTGCCGCAGCCTTTGCAGATATACTTGGCGTTGCGCACAAGTTTTCTGTAATCTTCGGTATCCTGCGTCTGATAGCCGAGATTCGCAAGGTAGCACAAATGCATTTCATGACCGTCGTGCGGCATTTTCGGTTTAAATCCAAACATAAAAGACTCCTTTAGTCACTATAGGCAGATATTTTATTCCTTTTTAAACTAATTGTTCCCTTGTTAAAAGTCAATCGCGGATTTTCCTCTAATGCAGGCTGGAAAATAAGCATATGACCAATAGTCGGATTTCACAAGGCACAACACCATAACACTTTATAGGACAAAAGGTTAAGTTTTGTTGCAAACCGGCTCCCGTTATGGTAAGGTAGTCTGGAGATTATCGAAAAACCGTATGGCTAAGAAAGCACAGATAAATTTTGAAAAATGCAAGGGCTGTGATTTGTGTATTGACGTCTGCCCAAAGGCCGCGATACACAAAAGCGGCATAAGCAATAAAAAAGGCTATGATTACATCGAAATAGACCTCGATCAGTGCAACGGTTGTGGAGCATGTTATATCATTTGCCCTGACTGCTGTTTTACTATAGTTGAGACCGCAGGTTCAGCAAGATAAGGCTTAAATGGCTGATTATAACAATACAGTCTTACAAACTCGAAAAGTATTGATGAAAGGCAACGAGGCCGTGGGAGAAGCCGCCATCAAAGCGGGCTGTCTCTGTTACTTCGCATATCCTATAACACCTCAGACCGAAACGCCCGAATATCTGTCGCGCAGAATGGAAGAGGAAAATCGAATCTTTCTGCAGGCCGAAAGCGAAATCGCGGCAATAAATATGGTCTTTGGAGCTTCCGCCGCAGGAGCAAGAGCAATGACATCATCTTCTTCGCCGGGAATAAGTCTTAAACAGGAAGGAATAAGTTATATCGCAGGAGCCCAGCTCCCGTGCGTAATAATCAATGTCGTTCGCGGCGGGCCGGGGCTTGGAAATATCGAAGCATCACAGGCCGATTACTTCCAGTCCACCAGGGGCGGCGGACACGGCGATTATCGCTGCATTGTTCTGGCGCCAAACTCCGTGCAGGAATGCTACGATATGACGATGAACGCCTTTGACCTTGCCGATTACTACAGGATGCCGGTAATTATCCAGAACGACGGCATTATCGGCCAGCTCGTAGAATCTTTTGAGATGCATCCTTATAAACCGATGTTTGAAAAATTACCGGACAAAAACTGGGCACTGACCGGATGTGCAGGCAGAGAACCAAACGTCATCAGAACTCTTTATATGACTCCGCCGGACGGGCTTGAACAGCTTAATCGCAAGCTCGATGAAAAATACAAAAAAATACAGGCTGAGCTTCGATGGTCTGAATTATTCAACTGCGATAAGGCTGATTTAGTTATCATCGCTTACGGTTCCACAAGCAGAATCGCAAAATCCGCGATTAAAAAACATAACGATAACGGCCGGAAAGTCGGTTTATTCAGACTCAAAACCCTATGGCCGTGGCCGAATGTCGAGCTCGTCGAAATTGCCCGGAAAAACAAAGACGCTAAATTTCTTGTTATCGAAATGAGCACTGGGCAAATGCTCGAAGACGTCCTGCTTTCACTTATGGATATTGTGCCGAAAAAGGATATCCTCTTCTATGGCATGGGAGGCGGATGGAATCCAACCCCTGATATGATTTATGAAAAAATTGCAGAGGTCCTTGCCGAATGAACATTGTTAAAACACAGCCGAAATCTATTACAACAGAATCTACGAAATACTGCCCCGGATGCGGACACGGAATCGTGCTGAGGCTTATCGGCGAAGTCATTGACGAGCTCGGCATAAGAGAAAAAATGATTCTTACCGCACCTGTCGGCTGTGCGGTTATACTCTATGATTATCTCTTTTGCGACATCATCGAATGCGCACACGGCAGAGCGCCTGCAGTCGGCACCGCCATAAAGCGGGTACATCCCGACAAATTCGTCCTGATTTATCAGGGCGACGGAGACCTCGCTGCAATCGGGACGGCTGAAATAATCCACGCGGCAAACCGGGGCGAAAATATGTCTGTCATCTTCGTAAACAATGCTATTTATGGAATGACCGGCGGACAAATGGCGCCGACTACGCTTATCGGACAAAAAACCACTACCAGCCCGTTCGGCAGAACTATAAAAGGAATGGGAAAACCAATAAGAGTATGCGAACTGCTCACAACGCTCGAAGAAACCAAATACCTTGAAAGAACAAGCATACATTCAGTCAGAAATATAAACAAAACAAAGGCGGCAATAAGAAAAGTATTTCAGAACCAGCTCAACGGCATAGGTTTTTCTCTGGTCGAGATACTTTCAATGTGCCCGGTTGGATGGAAGGTTTCGCCGAAAGAGGCGGTGCAGTTTATCGAAGAGCAGCTGATTAACTACTTCCCGCTGGGAGTTTATAAAGATACCGAATAGCAGAATAAAATGCCGGATAAGGAAATAAACATACTTATAGCGGGATTCGGAGGCCAGGGGGTTATCCTGGCCGGCAACGTGCTTGCTTACGCCTGCCTCGACGCGGGAAAAAATGTCTGCGCTATGGCTTCTTACGGCGCGGAAGTCCGCGGCGGCACTGCAAAGGCTCTTATTTCCATCGCCGACCATCAAATTGATTCGCCCATCATCGAAAACCCGAACCTGGCAATTATAATGAACGCCCCGTCGCTTATTAAATATATCAACACTATCCAGCCGGGTTCGCCGGTAATCGTAAATTCCTCAATGATTGACCCCGCTAAGGTCAAAAAAAACAATCTCGACATCGTCGGCGTTGATGCGACAAATCTTGCGATAAGAATGGGCAACATAAAGGTCGCAAACATCATAATGCTCGGGACTATGATTAAAAAAACGGGTATCCTGGAACCGCAGTCGATCGTTAACGGTATGAAACGCGCCTTTTACAAGGGGAAAAAAGGCTTGTATTATATAAATGAAAGCGCGTTCAGAATGGGCTACGATTTAATTTGATTCTTAACGCTTGAATAGAACTGACTCATCAGTTAGAATATAAATTTACCCGTCAATAATGAATTTGGAGGCCTGATGGTTAAAGGTCCGAACAACTTCAAAAAAAAGGAAATGTGTAATTTTTGCGGCAGAGCAAAAAAAGAGGTTGACGCCTTCGTCGAAGGACCGGGCGGCGTTTATATCTGTCCGGAATGCGTGGAGCTCTGCTACAATATCGTCAGACAGGAAAGAAAACGGCTTACACACACGGGCTTTGTGCTCGAGGATGTGCCGAAGCCGCGGCAGATAAAGGAATTTCTTGACTTCTATGTCATCGGACAGGAAAAAGCAAAAAAGATACTTTCCGTCGCTGTGCACAACCACTACAAACGGCTCGTGCACACCGACAGTGAACAGGCTGATATCGAAATAGATAAATCAAACGTGCTGCTGATTGGGCCCACCGGCTCAGGAAAAACCCTGCTCGCAAAAACCCTCGCAAGAGAATTGAATGTCCCATTTGCCATCTGCGACGCCACAACAGTTACGGAAGCCGGATATGTCGGGGAAGACGTCGAAAACTTCCTGCTCAGGCTGCTGCAAAACGCCGATTACGACCTCGAAGCAGCTCAACGAGGAATCGTTTATATCGACGAAATTGACAAAATCGGAAAAACCTACCAGAACATCTCGATAACACGCGATGTGTCGGGCGAAGGCGTTCAGCAGGCCCTGTTAAAAATGCTCGAAGGAACTATCGCGAACATCCCCCCGCAGGGCGGAAGAAAACATCCGGAACAGTCCTACATTCAGATGGACACCTCACATATCCTGTTCATCTGCGGCGGAACATTCATCGGGCTGGAAAATATCATAAAAAAACGACTCGGCAGAAAAATGATAGGTTTCGGCTCCGAAAAACAAAAAACCGCTGACTCAAAGGCCGATTATTCAGCCGTCATTGAGCAGGTTGTGCCGGAGGATGTTATCGAGTACGGCATGATTCCGGAAATCGTCGGTAGACTGCCCGTCATTTCAACTCTTAGTGCTCTCGATGAGACGGCACTTATCGATATCCTGACCAAACCCAGAAACGCTCTTATCAAACAATACAAGGCTTTCTTCAGAATGGAAGATGCCGAACTGGAGTTCACAGACGATGCCTTAACGGCGCTTGCCAAAAAAGCCATGAAGCGAGACACCGGCGCAAGAGCGCTTCGGGCCATCACCGAGGAACTAATGATAGACCTTATGTATCGGCTGCCTGAAGAGCCAAAGCCTAGCAAATATCTCATCACCAAAGATATTGTGGAAGGTAAAGCAGACCTCTTTGCCTCAAATTGCCAGATAAAGAAGGAATCTGCATAAAAATTTCAGCCGGTTGAGGACAAAACAAGTCCTGTTATAAGCCGCCTGTTTATTTATAGTTACAAAATTTAAGTGTTTTTTAGGGAACTTTTGCAGGTTGATATGGTCAAACCTATACAGGAACAACTGAAAAGCACTGACGCTACTATTTCGATTGACGAAGCCTCTCTGGTCGCGCAGGCAAAAGCCGGAAATATGGACTCGGTCGAGAGACTCATACTTAAGCATCAGCAAAGAGTCTATAACGCCATATTGAAGCTTTGCGGCAACAGTGATGACGCAGCCGAGCTGACTCAGGACGCCTTTGTCAGGGTTATACAGAACATTAAAACCTTCAAAGGGCAGAGCAGCTTTTATACCTGGCTGTTCAGGATTGCGGTTAATCTGACGCTGAATTTCTGCAAAAAAAATTCAAGGGTCAGTTTTCAGCCGATGAACAGCGAACTGGATGAAGAGCTCAAGCACCAGTTGAAGGATTATCTGATAGATAAAACTTCGCCGCAGCCGCCGCAGATTGCTGCAGCAAAAGAGATGCACAGTCTGCTCCTGAAAGCTCTGGAAAAACTCGATGCGGACCAGAGGGCTGTGATTGTGCTAAGGGATATCGAACAGATGAATTATACTCAAATAGCTGAAACGCTTGATATCGAAATCGGAACGGTAAAAAGCAGAATCGCAAGAGGCAGAAAGAACCTCAGGGAAATTCTTGAGGGAGTAATACAATGAAAGATATGGAACAAATTGAAGAATTGCTCAACTGCTACATCGACGGCGAGCTCGACGAAAGAAAAAGCACTGAAATAAAAAGGCTTATAGACAACGACAGCCAGATTCATAATCTTTATGACTCCCTGAAACGATATAAAAATCTTATGGACACCGTCTCTCAGGTGCCTGCGCCGGAAGGTCTGTGCGACAACATAACCGCTCATCTCGAAAGAGGGGTTCTCCTCGCAGACACGCAAATTTATTCGCTCAAAGCCGGAAGAAGACACCTGATGACCCGCCATTTTATGACGGCAGCGGCTGTAATTGCCCTGGCAGCCGTTCTTTCCATCGTTATATTTGATATCTTCGTGCCAAAATCAAGCAGACAACAGCTCCTGTCAAGCGTACTGAGAAAAAAACCAATCAAACAGGTTCTGTATGAAAAGCCGTTTGCCGATACAAAACCATTGCAGGACATTAAAGTTGTGCCGGCAAAATCCTATGATGTGCCGTTCGTCGCCGTTCTTACATTAAAAACAAATAATCCCATCGAGGTCGATTGGTTTGTCGCGAAGGCCCTGACCACTACGAATCTCCTCAGTCAGACCGCAGCCATAGAAAGACAGTCGGGCACAGTCAGATATGTCATAAACTGCAACAATCAATCGCTTGCCGACCTCATACAGGAATTAAGTTTTATTTGGCCGCAATGCACCAACACTAAAATAGATATCGGCACGGAACAGGCGGGAAAATACGTGACCATTAACAATATCAGCGCCGGCCAGGCAATGGAAATCTGCAAAGCCGAAAACTTCGTCCAGCGCCTCAGAATGGCCAACGACCTTGCCATCATCAATAAATTCACTGCACCTGCCGTCATCGACAGACTCTATGCCGCTGCCGACATCGACTCCGATTTGCTCGTCGCCCAAAAACCTGCGCTTACATCAGTAGAAAAAACTCAGACCGCAGGTCAAAGTTCAAATGACGTTAAAAATGCAACACTTACAATAATTGTCATCAGTAACTAAACCCCCGGTATTTACACCCCGGTTTCAAATTGACTTCTTTTCGTCCTTCGGTTTTGCAGGCTTCTTTTCCTCTGGGCCGGTTTCCGTCCGGGCTTTGGTATCCTTTTTCTCAATCTTGCCGCTGCCGCTGTCATTTTTCGCGGCATTTTTGTAAGATTCGCTGCGATAATCAGTCTCGTAAAACCCGCTGCCTTTGAAGATTACGCCGGCTCCGGTGCCTATAAGCCTGCGAAGAGACAGTTTGCCGCATCGTGGGCATTTGCGCAGAACCGAGGCGGTCATCAACTGAAATTTCTCAAATTCAAAACCGCAATCAGCACACTGATATTCATAAGTCGGCATCAGCTATTCCCTGTCTTCGTCGGAATAATCTTCATCGCCTTCAACGGTCTTTTGCTGTTCCGTCAATCCTTTCTCATCTGCAGGTTTTTTATTCACAACCACCCTGCCGGCCCTGAGAACCTTATCGCCGAGCCGATAACCTTTTTGAAGCTCCTTCAATATAATGCCGTCTTCTTTGCCGGCCTGCGTTTCCTGCATTATTGCCTGATGACAGGAAGGGTCAAACTTCTGCCCGACGGAACCAAGTTGTTCAACGCCGTGACTTTTAAAAATCGAAAGTATCTGGTCATAAATAATTTTTACGCCCTTATGAACGCTTTCGATATCCTCTATATTTTTGACGCTGCTGAGAGTATGCTCAAAATTGTCCAGAACCGGCAAAAGAGATTTTATTATCATCTCCTTCTCGTAGGCGATTGATTCGGAAATCTGCTTTGCGGAACGTTTCTGATAATTTACATAATCGGCGCTCAGTCGCTGAAGTTTTGCGAAAAGCTCGTCCTTTTCCGCCTGCAGCTTGTCCATCTGCTCATGGAGCTTATGGAATTTTTCTTTTTTCTGCTCTTTGTGAACACTGCTGTCGGCAGCATCCTGCTGGTGCTGCTGTTGTTCGACCGGCTTTTCTGCAGACTCATCACTCATAATCATTACCTGTTATTAAAATACTGTTTGAGCTTTTCAAAAAAACCTTTCGACTTCGGCAGAACAGTTTTGTCTTCTGTTTCGGCAAATTTTCTGAGCAATTCTTCCTGCTGACTATTGAGCCTTTTTGGTATCTCAACAATTATCTGCACCAGCTCATCGCCGATGTGTCTGGTTCTGATGTCCGGAAGACCCTGGCCCTTTATCCTGAACACTTCGCCCGACTGTGAGCCGGCAGGAATCTTCAGCTCGCGCATGCCGGTCAGGCTGGGCACTTCGATTATTCCGCCGAGAGCGGCCTGCGTAAAACTTACAGGAACAGCCGCTATCAAATCCGTATTGTGGCGTTCAAGAAACGGATGCTCTTTTATTTTTACATAGCAGTATAAATTGCCGCGAGGCCCGCCGTTAAAACCCGGTTCGCCTTCACCGGCAATTCTGACGGACTGGCCTTCATGGATACCGGCAGGAATTTTCACTGTCACGACGCGTTTTCTGGGCACTTTGCCGCTGCCTCTGCATTTCTTGCAGGGATTGGTTATAACTGTCCCGCTGCCTCTACACGCAGGACAGGTCGAGACCATCTGAAAAAAACCGCCCAGACCGGATTGAGCCACCTGCCCGCTGCCGCCGCAGGTCGAACATTTCGAAGGACCGCTGCCTTTGGCGCTGCCGGAGCCGCTGCATTCTTCGCATGCATCCTGGCGGGTAAATTCAATAGTTTTTTCGGTTCCCGCGGCAACTTCATTCAATGTAAGCTGAACTACCGTCTCAAGGTCATAACCCCTGCGAGCACCGGTTCTGGCCGCGCGGCGGGACCTCCCGGAAAAACCGAAAAGGTCGCCGAATAAATCTTCCAGATTAAGCGCGCCGAATATGTCTTCGACATTCATCCTTGAAAAATCATGCACGCCTGCGCCATTAAGCCCCGCATGGCCGAACTGGTCATACCGTGAACGCTTATCGGCATCGCTTAAAACCTCATACGCCTCCGCACATTCCTTGAACTTCGCTTCGGCGCTTTTGTCGCCGGGGTTCTTGTCTGGATGATATTTTATCGCCAGACGGCGATAGGCCCGTTTTATATCGTCCGGGCCGGCTTTTTTATCCACCCCTAAAACTTCATAATAATCTCGCTTGGCCATTGATTATCTGACAGAACCTTCTATCTGCTGCTTATCCTTGTCCTGTTCGTCTTCTTTGAGTTCGGTAATAAGAACATTCGTCGTCAGCATAAGTCCCGCAACAGAGGCGGCATTCTGCAAAGCGCATCTCGCCACCTTTGCGGGGTCGATTATACCGGCCTGGACCATATCGACAATTTCGCCTGTATTTGCATCATAGCCGGTATTGCCGGTCTCTTCGAGTAGCTTTTCAACAATTACATCGCCGTCACCGCCGCCGTTTTCAACTATTTGTTTCGTCGGCGACCTGAGAGCACGAACAATAATGTCAAAACCGATTTTCTCATCGTCCGAAGCCTTCGCCTTTGCCTGGCGGACTTTTTCAATCGCCCGCAGATAGATTACGCCTCCGCCGGGAATTACGCCTTCTTCGGCAGCAGCCTTGGTGGCGTGCAGCGCATCGTCGAGAAGGTCTTTCCGCTCTTTCATTTCTGTTTCCGTTGCAGCGCCTGCCTTGATTACCGCCACGCCGCCGGTCAGTTTGGCAAGTCGTTCCTGAAGTTTTTCGCGGTCATAATCGCTGGTTGTCGCCTCAATCTGTTTTCGAATCTGCTCGCAGCGGGCATTGATATCCTTTTTAGTGCCGGCTCCTTCGATAATCGTCGTATTTTCCTTGGTGACAACTATTTTTTTCGCCCTGCCGAGATGGGAAAGCTCAATTTTCTCAAGCTTGACACCCAAATCTTCGGTTATCACGCCTCCGCCTATAAGAACGCCCATATCGCCCAGCATCGCCTTTCGCCTGTCGCCGAAACCGGGTGCCTTGACCGCACAAACCTTCAAAACGCCCTGCAGCTTATTTATAACCAGAGCCGCAAGGGCTTCGCCCTCGACATCTTCCGCCACTATCAGCAGCGGTGCACCGATATGAGCGGTCTTTTCCAGAAGCGGTATCAGCTCCGCAATATTGGAAAGTTTCTTTTCATAAAGCAGAATATATGCATCTTCAAGAACGGCTTCGAGAGTTTGAGTATTCGTAAGAAAATACGGCGAAATATAACCGCGGTCGAACTGCATACCTTCAACAACCTCAAGTTCCGTCGCCAGGCTCTTGCCCTCTTCAACCTGAATGACGCCCTCTTTGCCGACCTTGTCCATCGCATCGGCAAGAATTTTCCCGACTTCAGCGTCGTTATTTGCGCTTATGGTCGCCACCTTGGCGATATCATCGTGCCCTTTTACCTTCTGGCTGCGGGACGCGATAAAATCCACGACAACTTCAACCGCCTTGTCTATGCCTCGCTTTATCGCCATCGGATTTGCGCCCGCTGTTACGTTCTTGAGCCCTTCATTGTAAATCGCCTCGGCAAGGACCGTAGCAGTCGTTGTGCCGTCGCCGACCACGTCGCTCGTCTTGCTGGCGACCTGGTTGACCATCTTCGCGCCCATATTCTTGAACGGCTCAGGCAGTTCAATTTCCTTGCTGACCGATACGCCGTCTTTGGTTATTTTGGGCGAACCGTAACTCCTATGCAAAAGAACGTTTCTGCCCGTAGGTCCCAGCGTTATCTTGACGGCAGAGGCCAGTGTTGACAGGCCCTGCTTCAGATGTGTCCTTGCAACATCATCGAACATCATTTGCTTTGCCATTTTTTATCTACCTCCGGCTTACAAAAAGCAGTTTGGGTTTTACTTTTCAACTATTCCGAGAATATCGCTCTCGCGCAGAATTTTGTATTCCACGCCGTCGATTTTTATATCGTTTCCGCCGTATTTGCCGAACAGAACTGTATCATTCTTCTTAACGGCAACTTCCACGCGATTGCCGTTGTCCAACAGTTTGCCCGGCCCGACCGAAATAACCTTGCCCATCAGCGGTTTTTCCTTCGCCGTGTCCGGCAAAACTATGCCGCCTGCCGTCTTTTCTTCCGCCTCTTCCGGTCTTACCACTACCCTGTCATCCAAAGGTCTGAGTTTCATTTTTCACTCCTTGTCTATTCCTGTTTCACTTTTTAACTTCTCATTTACGATTTTTTATTTCTTTGTTAATTCATAAACTGCCTGTTTAAGAACTTCTTCCGATGAAAGGTTCGGGTCCAGCTCTCTATAAGGATTGATGCCCTGGCCGTCAATGACCTGACCATCGGCTGTATAGAAATAGCCTGTCGGGACTTTTTTACTCGAGCCATCAGCCTGTTTTTCGAGATTGTAAATAACGCCTTCCCCAAATGTCTTCCGACCAAGCAATTTGCCGCCGGCTTTGGACTTTACTGCAGAAGCGAGTAATTCTCCGCCGCACCTCGTCTCAGAGTTAACAAGCACAACCACAGGCCACGGCGCCATCTTTTGAACAGTGCCTTTTTCCGGTGTGCGACCGGTTTGACCGGTGTATTGTATCTGCCACATAATCTGGTCGGGACCGGTAAACATACTGGTAATCTCTTTAACCGCCGGGAAAAACCCACCTTTGTTGTTGCGCAGGTCGAGCACAAGACCGTTTATTTTCTGCTGTTGAAAATATATAAGGGTATCGCAGACCTTTGCGGATGTTTCCTTGTTGAAAACAGAAATAGCCAATAAACCAATGTTTGGCTCAAGGATGCGGCTGTCAACGCCTGATACCGAAACTATCCCTCGGACGACACTGATATCCCGAAGTGTACCATCTCTCAAAAGTACCTTCAAATTAACGCTTGTTCCTTTAGGTCCCTTAAGCAGCGAAACCGCCTTTTCCACAGACATCCCAACCGCAGATGCACCGTTGATAGCGGTAATCACCTCGCCGTTTTTTAATCCCGCATTATCGGCAGGACTTTCCGGAAGGGCTTTTTTGATATAAATTCCATTAGGACAGGTATCAATTTCCACTCCGATGCCGGAGAACGAACCTTTGATGTTTTCCTCTAACTGTCTGGTTTGTTCGGGCGATAGTTCTTTTGTTTTAGAAAAATCGGCGGATAAATCTCCTGCTTTCGTGGATTGCTCCCGAATGATTCTCCACTTATCATCGATTTTCTGTAATACGAGTGTTTCCCAAATCTCGCGGTGGAAGGCATCATTAGCATCTTTCAAACGGCCATCCAGCTTTACTTTCCCGAAAACAAGAGCAGCGTCGTCAGCTACGTTTACCGATTGAATATCATAGTGGATATCCAGACTGCTAAATTCGCGACGCACTTCTTCCCATGATTGGCGGTAAGTTTTCAAAACATTTTCCCTGCCTTGTATGAACTGCCCCTGCGAGGTAACAACAGCAATGCTCTCGTGGAAAATTTCTTCCGCTCTTGCAAAAGGATTGTCTTTATCAAGTCGGAAAGATTCCAGAAATTCCCGAGCTACTTTACGCACCTGCTCTTCATCGCCAGGCATTGAACGAAGGGCTTTTCTAACATTGTCAGGGGGAGTTGAATAAACCAGCTTCCAGCCGGTTTCATCTTTTGCGAAGATATTCATAACTTTATCGTATCGCTGTGTACCATCAGCAGCGACATGCAGAATTGTCCCAATCTCATACGCCAATGGGCCTACTACTGTGATGGATTCAACCTTGTGCTCGTGCTTTTTAGGTCGTTGTTGGCCCTGCATCATATTGTCGAGAGACTCACAAAACTTCTGCTTGTTGATAATAGCAACTTCAGAAGGATTGTCCGGCTTGGGCATGGTTACTACGAAGCCCTTGTCCGACAATATCTCCTGAAAGAGTGTAGAGGGCTTTTCTAACTGCCAGGCCAAATTGATTTTGTCCACAAGAGCACGAATAGCAGCTTTGTCTTGTTCCTCCTGCGATAATTGAGCAAAGGACATAGCACTGAACAGAGCAACTAAAATCGCAGCCACAAGTGCATATGGCCTTCGCCCTCGGATTACTTTACGGCTCGCTTTACAATCCATCGTTTTGCACCTTAAATAAAAAGTTCCTGATAATATTTTTTACATATCCATATCGTCCATGCCGCCCATACCACCCATTCCGCCCATGCCGCCGCCACCCGGCATACCCGCGCCGCCCTTTTTCTTTTCAGGCTTTTCCGTAACAACGCAGTCGCAGGTAACAAGCAGACCTGCGACACTCGCAGCGTTCTGTAAAGCAATTCTTGTTACCTTCACCGGGTCGATAACGCCGCTGGCGAGAAGGTCTTCGTATTTACCGGTATCGGCATTATAGCCGAAACCACCCTTGCCTTCCGACACCTTGTTTACCACAAGGTTGGCGACTGCGCCGGCATTTTCCGCAATATAATAGCACGGCGTTTTGAGGGCACCGGCCACAATATCAACGCCGGTTTTTTCATCGCCTTTGACTTTAAGTTTTTTGACGGCATCAATGCAGCGGATAAGAGCCACGCCGCCGCCCGGCACAACGCCTTCTTCAATCGCGGCCCTCGTTGCATGAAGTGCGTCCTCGATGCGGGCCTTCTTCTCTTTCATCTCCACTTCGCTGGCAGCGCCGACATTTATCTGCGCTACGCCGCCGGTCAGCTTGGCAAGTCTTTCCTGCAGCTTTTCACGGTCGTAATCGCTGGTTGTCGAGTCAATCTCGCTGCGAATCTCTTTTATCCTGCCGCTAATCGCCTCCCTGGAGCCCGCGCCTTCCACTATTATGGTATTATCATTATCGACGGTAACCTTCCTGGCCCTTCCGAGTTGCGAAGGTTTTACTTTATCAAGCTCAATGCCTAAATCCTTGAAAATCGGCTCAGCGCCGGTAAGAACCGCTATGTCCTGCAGCATTGCCTTGCGCCTGTCGCCATAACCGGGCGCCTTGACGGCACAAACCTGGATAACTCCGCGAAGCTTGTTGACTACCAGCGTGGCAAGTGCCTCGCCTTCGATGTCCTCTGCGATAATGAACAGCGGTTTTTTGCTCTTCGCCGTTGCTTCCAGCAGCGGCACAAGTTTCTGCACGCTGCTTATTTTATCTTCGAAAACGAGAATGTACGGCTTCTCAAGTTCGCAGACCATATTATCGACATTCGTCACAAAATTCGGCGACAGGTACCCCCTGTCGAACTGCATACCCTCGACAAAATCGAGCGTCGTATCGAGACTCTTGCCTTCCTCAACGGTGATAACGCCGTCTTTGCCGAGTTTCATAAAGGCATCAGCCATTATTTTGCCGATTTCGGAATCATTATTGGCTGAAATTGCCGCGATGTTGGTGATGTCGTCGCGTTTGGTAATGTTGATTGGCTTGGCAAGTTTTTTCAGCGCATCCGTTACAGCTTCTACCGCCTGCTGAATGCCTCTGTTAATGGCCATCGCATCAGCGCCTGCTGCTATGTTTCGGTATGCCTCTTTAAAAATCGCTTCGGCCAGAACCGTTGCGGTTGTTGTGCCGTCGCCTGCGATTTTGCTCGTTTTGCTCGCAGCCTCACGAACAAGCTTTGCGCCCATATTCTCAGTCTTGTCAACCAGTTCAATCTCCTCAGCCACTGTTACGCCGTCTTTCGTAACCGTCGGGCTGCCCCAGCTTTTGTCAATGATGGCATTCCTGCCGCGGGGACCGAGAGTCGAGCGCACCGCTCGGGCCAGCTTCTCAACGCCCTTTAACAACGCCGCCCTCGCGCCTTCATTAAAAACCAATTGTTTTGCTGCCATAATCTATTCACTCCTTCGATATAAAAGTCACAAAATAGAAACAAACTGTCCTTAATTGGTGAATCTATCTGCAAAGAAAATACCAGTTTTTTACAACTAAAGAAACTAAAAGATATTATTTGGCATAACTCGTTTAAAAAGAACAAGTTATGAAATATTACAAAAGCAGGAACTGACTTTTTATAAACTAATTCATACTGCCAGTTTTGACAAAAAAGCAGGCAAAGGCGTCAAGTTGACAGAGCCAAAGCTATTGTGGGCCGCGGCTCATTGAAGAGTCAGACCATCCTTTATACCACTTCACATGGCCGTCTCCGAACAGGATGCTATGGCCTTTAACATGCGGACCGGCATACCCAAGATAGCCTTTGTCAACTCCGGGGGCAAAGGTTTCAACTTTCCGGTAATCATCGGGGTCGATGTCATGATATAAATCGTTTAAAACATTAGAATCAGGGCCAATAATAATATTAGATTTTATCGGCAGGTCATACAGCAGGATAAATATTCCGGGTGATTTTACCTTTTCAGGAGCCAAAAGGCGAACATCAGCTTTCTGCTTTGCCGGAGGAGGCGTCGGCGGAATATAAGAGGGCTCAACAACAGGCTCATCGGCGGCAAATCTTTTACCGGCAAGGTAATTATAGCAATAGCTTATATCGCAGCCTGCCTTGTTTAAAATCGGGCAGTTATATAAGGTGGCAGTCTGGTGAAAAGGCCAGAGTGAAACGGGAACGCCAAGCTCCTTCCCGGCTGCGATAGTCTTGTCGGCTAAAAAATCGCTCCATTTCTCATTGACATCCGGCGGGACACAAACAGGATAAAAATCGTAAGACTGGGCATAAGTCGTAACTGCAACGCCGAGCTGTTTTAAATTATTAAGGCACGTAAGCCGGTATGCCGCCTGCCGCGAGCGGGCAAGAACAGACATAATAAGCGATAATAATACCGCTATTATCGTTATCACAACAAGAATCTCAACAAGCGTAAACCCCCTCACCAATTTGCGTATGGTAAGCGAATTTAAAATTTGTCTGCAGAACCGTTTGTCTTCTGTTTTTACCCTGCACACCAATATATTGGTGTGAGGGTTTACCTGTTCAACCGCAATGTAAATTGGTGTGGGGGTAAACCCGGACTTCTTTTTCATAAGATTCTCACCTTAAAACGGTAAATTCTAACAATTAACCCGCTAATAACAATCAAAACTCTGCCGGACCATCAAATAAAAGCCAGAATAACATAAATAAACAACCGCATCTCTTTAGGCATTTTCCCCTCCCCGATAGAGGAATTTGCCTGTTTACTGCAAATTAATTATCGGATAAATAATGATAAGCTGAACAGATGATTTAAACTGCCTGCCTGCCACGACAAAAATAAGTCTGCAGGACAGGAAAAAGTTTTTTAGAAATGTGAGATTGCTTCGTCATCCCGATAAATCGGGAGTATTCGCTTGACAGTTTTTATACAGTCATTGCGATAAAGACGAAGCAATCTCCTTTTTTATATCTATGTAACTTTCAAAAGCGGGCGACCGGATTCGAACCGGCGACCCCCCAAATCCACAGCTATATAATGTTTTCTGTCAGACATTGCGCCCTGTTAAACAGCTACTTTCAAAAGCTCCTCTTCGGCATCTTTAGTCCATAAACCTCCATTTAGCTTACTTGCTACGGTGGGATAATATTTCTGTATATCCACAAGAGGTATTAACGGCATCCCAATAAGTTTTGGATAAATAATAATTTTACCCATAACAGACCTTTTTTCAACAGCCCTGATTCCATCAACTGCGCCCGCCATTCCGCTGACGGCATCGACGGACAAATTTGTATCTAACTGCCAGGCAACCACCTTTTTTAAAACCACCTTCATATCTTCAAGTGTTGAGCCGCTCGTGCCGAACATATAACAGCGATTTTCTATATAAAGATTCAGGTCTATTTCCTGCTTAACGTTTACCGGTATGCCCGCGAATATATTTATCAATGCCCCGGTCATACTATTTTTAACAGACTGTGCAACCAAAACTGGTATCGGCGCCATAATCGTAAAATAACTAAATTGCCCGCTTTGAGGGCTTTTTTCTGGATTGACAAATCTCAAATCGACCGGATTTTTTTGAGTAATCTTTTTTATTTTTTCTTCGAGAACAGCTAATCTGGCATTATCAACGTCAGCAGCGGTAATTGAAATGTTTTTTCTGCCCGAACATACAAGCCGGACGATATGCATTTGGCCCATCGGTCCTGCGGCGCCGATTACATTTATTTTTTCTCCGTCGCGTATCTCGCCGGTCTGGGGTATGTTTTTGTAAGACAGTATCGCACTTTTTCCAGGCGTGCCGACCCAGCGGGTATTTCCATAATGTATTTTTCCAATACCAACCGACACTTCGTCGGATATTCTTTTGCCGGCAAGAACAATATTGATTATGCCGTTAGCGGCCAATTTGTCGTCAAGCATTTCAATAACATTTTTTTGGGAACCGAAATATATGATGTCATCAAACCTCTCATCTGGAACATCGTTGAGACTGTAAATTTGTTTTGTTTCAATTCTAAGCCGTTTTATTTCATCATACTGTAACGTTTCGGCACAGACAGCGCTAATAGAAGATGGACCACCCTGACCGGAAAAACTTTCTCTTAGCCCGCATATTTCATATCCGTTATCAGCGACTACAAGAAGTTTTCCTGCCTGCATTATACAATTTCTTTCTTGCGTGATATACGAACCTTCCACACAAGCCCACGGTTCTATTAATGCTGCAGCCGAAGCGCTTAGTTCGGCATCAACCCCAATCAGGAAACTTTCGCCGCTCTGCGGTTCAATGATAACCCGTTCATCGAACAAAACATATTGTTGCAGCGCACCTTCAAAATTGTATCCGAAAGCGGCATTTGAATTAGCGGTTTTAAGCCAGCGGTAATCTGCCTGCACAAGAACACGCTGACCGACATAATGGTGTTTGACTTTTTCCCCGACAGCCGCGATAACGCAGCAGGTCTCGTGTCCCGGCACCGTTGGCTGCTTGTCGGGTTTATATGATGAAATTTCACTGAGCACATCGTTACTTGTGCCCGAAATTATCTCGCTTTTCCTCGCGTGCGTATCAAACTGCTTAAGCAGTTTCAAATCAGAAAAACACAGTCCGACGGCTTCGACCTTCGCCAGTATCCCAAAAGGCCCTGGCTGATATATTTTTTTTTGTGAATTAATGCCCAGTTTATCCGGTCCTGTCAGTTCTACTGCGTATTGTGTTGCAGGAATTTTTTCCGCCATAATATCCTCAGTGCAGCATAACCTGGCCTCCCGTAACAGGAACAGCCTGGCCGGTCTCATATTTCTGCTCAATCAAATAATAGACAGCCTTCATTACATCAGAAGTTATACATCCTCTTTTCATAGGAACCTTAGCTTCATAAGCCCTGCGGACATCCTCGATAGTTTTTGCCCCGGGAACTTTGCCGGTGCGAAGATATTGAACAAACAAACCATTTTCGGCGTAATCCCGGCTAAAGTGGTCCCTGAAGGCTTGACCCAGATGGTTGTTTCATCTTTAACCGACGTATTACCGCCGCCGCCTTTGACATAGTCGGATGTGCCGAATTGATGAGAAAGTTCAGTTATTTGCAACAACAAATCCAAAATATATTCCTTTAAAAAACTGCCGCAAATCACGAAAAAAGAGAAATTGCGCAAACAAACCCAAATCCTTACGGTATTCTATAATAAGGGGTTTTGAAAAAAGCGGGCGACCGGATTCGAACCGGCGACGTCCAGCTTGGGAAGCTGACATTCTACCGCTGAATTACGCCCGCACATAAAAACTATAAGTCTTTATTTAATAATATATAGTACAGTATTTTGCTGTTTGTCAACAGAGAAAAAATCTTCAAAAAATACTGTCCGGCGCCCTGCCGGTGGAAAACTCCATTTTTTGTCTATTTAAGCGGTCTAAGGAAGTTAAGAAAAAAATAGCCGCAGAATCGGCCAGTTTTAATATTTTATTGCGTGCCCCTGCGATTCTTGTTACAAAGCAGGGCGTTTTAGAGCGTCTAATTTGAAACTGTGTTCATAGGAGCTTAGTTGTTAAGCTCCAAAATGGAAAGGAGCCGGAAAGATGAGCATCGCCAAATATCGTTTAACTATTATTGTCGTATCCGGTTTCGCACTTTTTGTAAATGCGTATTTCGCAGAGGCAGCCACTGAGAAGTTCAGGCTAACTCGCCAGCAGGTCATAGAAAAAACCATGAAGCCGTATGATGGGCCAAGTGTAAAGGGTGTTGATACCACCACGCTCACAGGTAAGGTAATGTGCGGCTATCAGGGCTGGTTCGCCTGCCCGAGCGATGGCTCCGAACAGGGCTGGGGCCGTTGGGGGAAAAATGACAAATTTGAGGCAGGAAGCTGTGCCGTCGATTTTTGGCCTGACATGAGCGAATATGATGAGGATGAAAAGTACCCGACATCCTTTCGGCACGCAGATGGCAGCACAGCCTGCGTCTTTAGTCCTATGAACCGAAAGTCGGTATTGCGTCACTTTAAATGGATGCAGGACTATGGTATTGATGGCGCCTTTGTTCAGCGTTTTGGCAGAAATACGTTCCTTGCCAAAGCACCATATCATTTCAATACAGTTCTCAATCATTGCCGCGAGGGTGCAAACCTATACGGCAGGACATATGCTGTGATGTATGACCTGTCAAAACTCAAAGCCGGCCAAATGGATCGCGTCATTGAGGACTGGAAGCTGCTGGCAGGCAAAATGAAAATTACCGAAGACAAAGCCTATCTGCACCACAACGGAAAACCCGTAGTGACTGTTTGGGGAATTGGTTTCAACGACAATAGGAAGTACACTCTTCAGGAATGTGCCGTTTTGGTGGATTTTTTGAAGAACGACCCCGACTATGGCCGGTGCACTGTGATGATCGGTGTGCCTACCTGGTGGAGAACGCTCTATAATGATTGTGTCAATGACAAAAAGTTCCTTGAAATCGCTCTCGCCGCCGACATCATTAGTCCCTGGACAGTGGGTCGATTTGGCAAAATAGAAGATGTTCCGGGCTTCGCCCGCAATATCTGGGACGAAGATATTCAGTGGTGCAAAAAATATGGCAAGGAGTATCTTCCCGTAGTGTTCCCTGGTTTTAGCTGGCACAACTTAAAACCAGATAGTTCGCTGAATCAGGTTCCACGGCTGGGAGGCCGCTTCCTCTGGAAACAGTTTATCGAGGCCAAAAAGGCAGGTGCAACTATGATTTATGTGGCCATGTTCGATGAAGTCAACGAAGGAACTGCAATCTTTAAGTGTACAAACGACCCGCCTGTGGGAGAGTCAAAATTTTTGACCTATGAGGGCCTTCCGAGCGACCACTATTTATGGCTCATCGGCCAGGGCGGAAAAATGCTCCGCGGCGAAATTAAACTTACCGAAGAGCTTCCGAAAAGAAATTAACTAAAAGCCCGTAAAGGAGAAACAGAATGGACAAGCTGACTTACAAATTGGGCTTAGTAACACTTGTGGCATTGTTGTTTATAAATACCGGTTATGCGAAAAATGACAAGGTCGAGCCCGGAAGTTTAACCCGCCAGGAAGTAATAGCGAAAATGAAGCCTTACGATGGGCCAAGTATCAAAGGCGTTGATACCAGTACGCTGACAGGTAAGGTAATGTGCGGCTATCAGGGCTGGTTCACCTGCCCGGACGATGGCTCCGAACAGGGCTGGGGCGGTTGGGGGAAAAACGGCAAATTTGATGCAGGAAACTGTGCCGTCGATTTTTGGCCTGACATGAGCGAATATGATAAGGATGAACGTTTCTCAACTCCATTCAAACACGCATATGGCAGCACAGCCTACGTCTTTAGCTCTATGAATAAAAAAACCGTGCTCCGTCATTTCAAGTGGATGAGTGATTATGGTATTGACGGTGTCTTTGTCCAGCGTCTTGCTCCTCAGATAGCCCCGGAGAAAGAACTCATTCTCTGCAATCATCTGTGGTGGTTGGCTACTGCCCCGAGAACATGGCAGCCGTTTGATGCCGCTAAACTCAATTTCCGAAATACCGTTCTTGCAAATTGCAGGGAAGGCGCAAACCAATATGGCCGAGCCTACGCCGTAATGTATGACCTCTCAGGACTAAAGGCCGGACAAATTAACAGCGTCATCGACGACTGGAAATTACTGGTTGATAAAATGAAGCTAACCAAAGACTCTCAGGACAAAGCATACCTCCGCCACAACGGCAGGCCCGTAGTGGCAATTTGGGGAATCGGATTCAAAGACAATCACGAATACACTCTGGACGAGTGCGCCAAGCTGATAGATTTTCTAAAGAACGACCCGGACTACGGAGGCTGTACCGTAGTACTCGGCGTGCCCACCTGGTGGCAAACGCTCTACAATGATTGTGTAGACGACAAGATGCTTCATAAGATTGTTCTTATGGCTGACATCGTCAGTCCATGGACAGTCGGACGCTTCGGCGCCACGGATGATATCCCAGGCTTTGCACGCAACATCTGGGCAGATGACATCAAGTGGTGCAAAAAGAACTTCAAGGAGTATATGCCCGTGGTTTGGCCGGGATTTAGCTGGCATAATATGTTTCCAATAAGGTCGCTAAATCAGTTCCCGAGATTAAAAAGCCAATTGCTATGGAAGCAATACACAGAGGCAAAAAAAGCCGGTGCAACTATGATTTTTCAGGCTGCGTTCGATGATTTGGGCGAGGGTAATGCTATACTCAAGTGCACAAGCACCCCGCCTGTGGGCCGGACCAGCTTCTTAACCTATGAAGGTTTGCCAAGCGACCACTATTTATGGCTGACAGGTCAGGCAGGAAAAATGATACGAGGCCAAATCGAACTAACCGAACAGCTTCCAAAAAGGAAGAGATAACTTAAAAATCGGCTTTCTATACGAGATGTCAAACACTAACATAAATATAATTGACTGTGGAATAAAAGACTATCAATCCGTACTGAATCTGCAGGAAAATGCCTTTCAAAACCTGCTTGCCGGCACAGGAAACGATGCTATTTTCATTGTCGAACACCCGCCGGTTATCACGCTCGGCGCAAGAAATACCGCAAATAAACTTTCCAAAGACGCCGAGGCAATCAAACAGGCCGGCGTAGAAATTTTTCAAATTCGCCGCGGCGGCGGGACCACAGCCCACAACCCCGGCCAGCTTATTGTATATCCAATTATAAATCTTAAAAAACGTTCGCTTGGCGTAAGTGATTTTGTCCATCTGCTTGAAAAAATCGGTGTCGAATTTCTTGCCGAACTGGGACTCGCCTGCTCCACAAAAAAAGGCTTTCCGGGTTTATGGATTGAAGATAATAAAAAACCGCGGATTACACAGATTACGCAGATGAAAACTGAACCACGAATTAACACGAATATACACAAATTTAAAATAAAATTTTTGAACAGTGTTAATCCGTGCCTGCCCTGTGAGATGCCGCTTCGGCTATCTCATCGGGGTAAATCCGTGTCTGAAAAAAGCAGTGTTAATCAGTGTCCGTTAAATCCGCGAAACTTGTCCGCCAAAGCCTTGACGACGGCGGATCCGTGGTTAAAAATCGCTTCTATCGGCGTGCAGGTAAAAAAATGGATTACGATTCACGGCATTGCCATAAATATCAATAATGATTTGAGTATCTTTGATTTAATTGTTCCCTGCGGCCTTGAAAACGTTAAAATGACCTCCGCACAAATCGAACTTGGCAGAACAATAAATATAGATGATGCAAAAAATATCCTCAAAAAAATCCTGTTAAAGCATTTTATAGGCTGAAACCATCACTTAAAAGGCACCCGGCAAGATTCTGCGGGCTGCCTTAACTGCATTTCCTTCTCAAAACCAATCCGCCTATTAACAATAATGCTAAGCTGCACGGTTCAGGGACGGAGGCGACACGGAACCCTAACCCTACATAGCTGTCCTCGTCATACGGGTTGTGGTAGAACCGACAGGCCGAACTGAGGTCGTGGACGGAGTAGTCGAAGCGGCCGTAGTACGACCCACCACGGATGCCGCGATTGGAACCGGCAATAAGGGTCTCGTTCCATTCCCAGACATTGCCGCCCTGATCAAACGTACCATAGGCACTATCAGAGTTCTCGAACTCCCCGACAGCAGTCAGGTAATCCGGACTACCAATGGTATAACCGTCCTGATAAAAATTGGCGTTATTGTCCGGATCGGGATTGATCGGATCGTTGCTCGGCACACATATAATCCTATTTTCACTGAAAAAAAATTTTAAAGTGTGTTTTTTACGCAACATCACGGCCTGATCAGGGCTATTCGACACAATATCACTCGCGATTGGAGTCAAAATGGAGACATTTAAACGAAGCAGGAATAAGCAAGCAACATCTTCACCGATTTGATGTTCACAGAATATTAACTCTGGCTAATGATCAGAAGAGCAAAGGCATTTATACAAAAACAAAAAGCAGCCTGATGTAAAAATCAAGCTGCTTTAATACGCTTCATAGCAAATATTTCATTTTCTTTTCAAAACGAATCTGTCTAAGCTGAGCAGTAAAAATTTAATGGTTAATACAATTCCTATAAGCCTTCAAGCCAGTCATGGCCAAAAACAGCAAAATCTTACCAATTAATACGCCATCTGGACAACAAAAATATTACTGTCAAATATTTGATAGTAAAATATCTTGACAGATTATACTACAAATGAAAATCTGAAAATTAAGCCGTTAAAAACAAAGACTTAACCACAATTGAGTATTTGTACAGTACGGGATTTTCTTTACTATAAAGCAGCATATTTTATTTTAACCACGGCGGATTTTCGGGCAGACACTTATCAAATTCTTCTATGAGTTTTTTCTCATACGAGCCGGCATATTGACCGCTGATAAATTTATCAAAAGCTTCATCGTGAAATCTCTTCCAGCCTGCAACCTCGTTTCCGGGATTAATCGGATAAAACAGGCAGCCATTCTTCATGGCGGCCTTCATATCCCCAATAGCATCCCCCACCATTAAGACTTTATCCTTGTCATATTTGCCATTGCTGACGATTTCAATATGCTCGGCCTTGGAGCCCATTTCCTGCCCTGCCATCACCTTTGCACATTTTGCTATGCCGTGTTCAGCCCATTCCCTTTCAAGGGCTTCGGTAGGGGTAGCTGAACAGATTATTATATCAGCCTTATCGACGATTTTTGCCAGACTTTCACGGACATATTTAAACGGCGGAACATTTTTTACAATATCTGCAACGGCCTGATTGACCTTTTTGCTCCAGTCTAATGCCATTTTAAGTTCAATCTTTTCCTGAAGGTTGGTGGATTTTGCAATTGCCTGCTTTAAACCGTCATTACTCAAAAGACTATTTGGATTATTTACCCATTTGCAGTAATATCTAAACGGCGGCACTTTAAATCCGGTTTCCTTAACCTTTGGATGTGAAGGCAATAGTTCGGTTAAAATTCTAACGATCGTTTTATGTCTGTTTGCGCCGCGAGTTTTGCTGAACAGGTCGGCAAATTCCTTACACTCTCTGGCAGCTTCGGCAACCGGCTGTAATCCAAAACAGCCAATCATCCAGGGACAGAAACACTCTCGCTGCTTTATGCCCATCGCGTCAAATGCGCAGCCGTCCGAGTCAATTGCAACAAGAAACTGTTTTGTTGGTTTTAAATCTTTCAGAGGTTTTGCATAGTCAGTCATTTCCTTGTCCTTTTAATTACATTGGATTTTTCGCGGTTGACAAATTATCTGCATGATTGACTTCCCTTCCCGAACTTGATGTATTTGATAGACCAATATTCACCTGACTTGCCATGTTTTGTATAGCAATCATTTAAATTGTATCAAAAACACGCTAGTTTATCTAGGTTTTTCTCAGTCCCATAATATCGGGAAAACCAGACAGATAAGCACAAAAACCCCGTTTCGCTCATTATTTTTTATTTATGCTTTTTAGCTGGTTTAACAGCCTTTTATTTCTTTATTTCGCTGGCGTTAGGCCTGTCCGCTTTTACAAGAACAAAACCATCATCCCGAATTAGTCCTATGCCGGGTGCGTACTGTTTTGTGCCGCTGCCTTTTTCCAATGCGCTGCTGTCTTTGGTCTTTACACAATTTTCAAAAGTCCCTGCTGGTACGGTCACTGTATCAGTAACGCTGACTATTTCCGCACGGTCCATTGCTATATCAGGAACGACTTCCTGATAATACTTATCACCGACCTTTGGTTGTGCCAGCATCATAAGTCCGAATTTGCCTCCTTTTTTACCCGACTCCCAGCTTCCTTCATGACTCGTAACCTTGCCGTTTTTGTACATGTCAACCGTTTCGCCGAAATAATACACCGCGTTATTGGTCTTATCGATGGCGTAATAGTTTCTCGATATTTCAGCCAGCTGCCCCTTTGCGGTTTCGCGTTCCTCGATTATCCTGGTTTCTACACCGTCAACGACTTTGGTTTCATTAAGAACCGTAATAGTCAAAGTATCGTCGCCGTCTTTGTAATGCAGGCAATAGCCGGGGATGAGAACAAAATATTTATTTTCGCCGACATTGACCAGATTCTTCTTATCGACCTCAAAAGTATCCTGCCATTCTTTCTTGTTATCTGCGGCAGCTTTAGCAGTCTTTTGTGAATTACTATCCGTTGCCGCCTTTGCCGAATAATTGGAATTAACAAATATAATTAATATACAGATACAAACAGCACTAAATATTTGCCTATTTACCTTCATAATTTTCTCCTTTATTTTTTTCTAAATGTTTCTTTTGCCTGTACTTATAGAGTCTTATTTTAAAACACCGGATTATACTATGTTCTGTAAAATGATAAGCTGGAAGCTTTTTCGCCATTGGCCACATTCATAAAATTTGCAAGACCTTTTATGCATTTATTATGGTTAGTTGCTTTCCTTACCAGCGTAATCATTTTGCCATTTTCGCCGCCTAAAGCTGCCTTAATTACCGCCATCAAAATAATCTATCAATGGGTACACATTATCATTGATCCTTTTCATCTCTTCAAGAAGTTCAGTATAAGGCTTGTATTGAGTATTTACAACACCTTTGTTTGAATCCCGGTTTGAAGGCTCTGTCGTAAGATCCTCAGGATTGTTGTCCCGATACTTGAACCAGTGCCAGCCAACACAATTTTTGTTTTCCATCAGCCCAAGCGAAAAATTATGATAGAATTTCGCCCGGTCCTTCTGGGTCTTCACAAGCCATCCGGCTCCGCTAGTGTTTGGCAAACCCGAATCCTCGCCCTTGGCATACCACTCCGTGATCATAAAGGGCTTGCCGGACTCTTTCACCCACATCGCCATAAGCTGCTCATCGGGTGCCCATGCCTTATAATAGTTCACACTCACAACATCAAGATATTTGCCTGCTGCCCTGAAAACTGCGGGAATATTCTTTGCTTTACCGTGAAATCGCGAACCAAGACACAAATGATGCGGGTCATACTTGCGAATTGCTGTGGTAGTAAGCTTGAAGTACCTGTCAAACATATATCCGATAAACTCAACCCGGTCCTCATCGTTTATATTCTCAAGCCCTGCAACTTTACCCTTACGCTCGTTGAGCCATCTTTTGGCCTCCTCAACGTTATACTTCATCTCGGGGTATTTCGCCAAATCAAGCTTAAGCGTCCGATCAAGCATATCGCTCTGCGTTTGAATTTCATTATCGCTGAAATGGCCGAGACAATACGGATCGTCGCTTGTCACCGCAAGCTTTTTTGCATACTCATCGCAAAAAGCCTCAAACTCAGGATGGAACACCGGCCAAACCTCATCGGGATACCCCATGTGCCCAGAAACCTGCCAGCTAAGGCCTTTGCTTGCCGCAAAATTAGCCAGAAAATCCCAGCTCAATGTGTATACCGGCGGATACTGCGTCTTTCGCAAAAGCTCCGCCTGACTCCAGCCTCCGCTGCCGTTAAAGCTATACTTATGCAAAAGCTCCGCGCTGAACTGTGCCCATTTCTCCTCGCTGCCAAAATGTTTGATGCTTGATTGTTTGTCGAAATCAGTGAGACCCGTATAAACGCCAACTATTGCGACATGTATAAAAAGATTTCCCTCAGGATCTACAAACCACCATCTATCCCCGACCTTCTTCGGATAGAAAAACCCTTTAGGCTCAGCCTTCATATCAGTTCTGCCGCCATACTTGTCCATCGCGACCTTCTTTGAATAGGGTTTAAAGCCGGGCACCATATCGATTGTCCGCGTATCATACTGCTTCCATTCTTTCTGTGAGGGGCTATTCTTAACCTCAACCTGTATATACTGCTGAGGCTTTTTCTCCGCGGTTATTTCCTTGCTACAATAAACTTCAGAGCAACCCGCAATCACAACAGATAAAACAAAATACGGAAATAATTTAAGCATTTTCCAAATCTCCTGAATAGGGCTTGCTTTCTCCACAGAGCTACGATCACTGTGGTTCTAATTTTTCAAGTATCTTTTGATTTATCTCGATATTTGCTTTTTTAACCATATCACCCACTAACTGGTCATATTGCTGGTCAAGATATTTTGTTTTCACCACAGCCTTGATGTTTTCATAGGGAAGATAACTACCGGAAGTTTTTGAAATATATTTTACCACATAAACTGTATTTTCAGAAACGGCCAGTTTCAAACTCTGGCCGGGAACCAGTGCCTTAACCTTTTTAAAGTTTTCGCTGTCGGTAAAAATCTCGCCGAGCCGATCATCGTTGATCTCATCGAATCGGCGGCAAAAAACCTTTATATCCTTTCTATCAACATACCCTTGCATTATCTGTTCAATACCTCGTCCCCCCTTTATTTTGGAAAGAATTTTTTTGGCCGTCGCTTCCAATAGTTCAGCGTTTTTTTTAGGATTAGACTGCTCCGTAACTTGTATAGTAACCATCTCAAGTGTTAGCGTTTCCGCCATTTTAAAGATATCACATTTGTGCTCGTTGTAAAATGCTTTTAACTTTTGTTCAGTTACACCAAATTGTTCCTGCGATAATTTTTCTTTGGCTTGTATTTGCAGGTTAGCCATCCAGTGTCCATAATACTGGAGCTGTGTGTAGGGGACCGGCCCATAGATAACTCGTCCTTGCTGCACAGCTTTTTCTCTTTCGCGGTTCAGCTTTTCGAGGTTGTTAAGAAAAACAGAATAACTGGTATCCTGGATCAGTCCGAGTTCTTTGAACAAGATCTGCTGAACCTTTTCCGAGACGACATGTTCGACCGTTCTTTTGTGAAGCATTGCTTTGGGAGTTGTGCCCTCGCAATCGTGATCCCAGAAGCCTTTGCCGTAATCAAGATTATATCTCGTTTTAATATATTGAAACACGCCGGCTCGCTCCTGCTGCATGAACCATCTGAATTCTTCAATGCTGACTGCGTATCCATTCACAAAGAGGAGGGGCTCTTTATCCGGAGGTACATCGATTGCTTTTGCTGACAAAAGAATCGATGTCGTAAAAAACCATAGAAGAAATATTTGTCTGCAATTATATTTCATGTTTATTGCAAACGGCAAATTCATATATTTGACACCCAGTTTTCTGCCAGTTTCGAGAAATCAACAAAATCAACTCGGCCGCTTTGATCAATATCGCATCCGCCGCACCAGTCCGGTGCGATGCAGCTATTGAGCCATTGTCCTGCCAATTCCCGCATATCGTTCCAGTCCACAATGCCGTCTTTTGTCACATCTCCTGGTATATCATCGAATACCTCGATGGTAGCAAACTGTTCGTCGGACCATCCGCCTGTATTGTGGGCGGGACTGGTATCACGTGCTCTTACCTGATAACTGTATGTGCCCAGATTAAGACCCGTATCGATATATGTGCTGCTTGCCTGCCAGCCGCTATCATGCCCGCCGCCTGCAATGCTTACGAAGTAGTATTCAACGCTGCTTGCATCAGTTGCGGTAGTAGCGGTCATTGAAATTGAATTGCTGCTGACCTGATGCGGCGCAATTGCCCAAGTCATGGGATTAGGCAGTGGCGGACTGGTATCCGCCGCCGTGGTCGCGGAGGCAGGTGTTGAATCCGCGGTTACATTGTGATTTTCGCTGAGGTCGCGAGCCTTCACCGTGTATGTGTAACTCGTACTTGGCATCAGACCTGTGTCAGTATATGTCGCACCGGACTGCCAGCCGCTGTTATGTCCGCCGCCCGCGGTGCAGGTGAAGTAGTATTCAACACCACTGACATCTACAGCGGTTGTCGCCGTCATGGCAATCGAGGTAGGGCCGGTCTGATGCGGCACAGTTGCAAAAGTCATCGGGTTCGGCCTCGGCGCAGTTGTATCCGATGGGTCTGTGCCAGGCCACTCATGAAATCCTCTGTCAGTTATGCCATTGTACGGCATTTCATTGCCCCAGTAGTCAAATCCGCCGTTATTGGCAATGTTCATACCGGAATCTATGCAGGGTGAACCTGGCTGAAGTTTATAGCCATCAACGGTATCCAGACCAAGTCCAGTTGCCACATATAACCAATTTTGTGCCAGTTTCGAGAAGTCAACAAAATCAACTCGGCCGCTTTTATCAATATCGCATCCGCCGCACCAGTCCGGTTCGATGCAGCTATTGAGCCATTGACCTGCCAATTCCTGCATATCGTTCCAGTCCACAATGACGTCATGTGTCACATCTCCTGGTATATCACCGGTGCCCGGATTAACGAGCTTAGGATCGCTTGTCAACACGTTGGGATCATCATTCTCATTCGGCTCGCCTGAAGGATGGTAGCCATAGAAAACGTTGTGGCTGAAAGTCCGGGTGGCATTGTTAAACCAGTTGTATGTGGCGGTAGGGCTCATATTGTAGAAAATGTTGTTGTAAAAATAATATGTCTTTGTGTTGGCTTGCTTGTCGTCTATAATCGTCGGCGAAAGATCCGAAGGTATGTACACAGTGTTATTGTAAACATACGTGCTTGTGTTCCCATTACTCATGCAAAAAATGCGTCCCTTGTCGTTGCGGCTGATGTTGTATCTCACAATGACGTTGTCGTCCGCCGCGACAGTGCACTGGGTGAACAAACCGTGATTGTTATTATGGCTGTAACTGTACTGGAAGATACACTGGGGGCTTTGCAGGTCCGCGTCATAGAGACTGCCGTCGAAATCGGTTGTTTTATTAAGATACCCTTCGTTGTATTGAAACACTGTTCCCCTGCAACTGCGTGAGAATATCGTATTGCCCGTTAAGGCACGTTCTGCCGTGTTCCAGCAGACATTGTATTCGATAAGACCGGTTTCGTCAGTCAGCCGAATTATCATCGCATTCTTTCCAACGTCATTAATGGAATTGTTCCGAATAATAACATTCGTAAACTTTCGTCTATTCCAATTAGTCGTGCCGGGATAATCAGATATTGAACCCTTGTTGTTCAAGGCGATTCCCTGTTGGTCAACCGTTGATATCTTACAGTTTTCAATGAGAATATCATTGAATCGCGTAGCGGTCGTATCAGCAACGGTTTCCACAATTATACCGCCGGTCCGCTTGGCATCGGTATCGCCGTCTGAGGTACCGATTTTGCCCTTTATATTGTGAATATAGCAATTTCGCACATATAAATGTTCAATCGTCCCAAAGTTTGATGCGGCAAGATAAATTCCTCTCCTGTCGCCGCCGCTGTTTGCATCATTGATTACTTCGAGATTATTAATCTCCCAATACTTCTGATTGTATAAATAAACCGCGCCATTACCTTCTACGCCGTTCCCATCAATGATCGGTCTTCCGGCATTTGGGTCGCCGTACATATCAATAACGATCGGGTTAATAGGAGGACCGGCCGCCCCGGAGCCAAGGGGATGAAGCTGGCCTATCCAGACACCGCCCGCCTTGAAAAGAAGGCGGTCCCCCGCCGCAAATGTCTTGCTATTGACTTTAGTGAGTGTTTTCCACGCAGTACCTTCGCTGGTGCCGTTGTTTGTATCGTTTCCGTCTACGGAATCCACATAATACATAACAGCCTGCAGCTGTGCAACCGCCAGTGCGAATACCGCTAAAATCACACATCGTTTAATGACTATTTCAAACGGCAAATTCATATATTTGACACCCAGTTTTCTGCCAGTTTCGAGAAATCAACAAAATCAACTCGGCCGCTTTTATCAATATCGCATCCGCCGCACCAGTCCGGTGCAACGCAACTATTGAGCCATTGTCCTGCCAATTCCCGCATATCGTTCCAGTCCACAATGCCGTCTGTTGCCACATCTCCGATTATATATTCATTTGCACCTCTGTCGGTTATACCGTTTATCGGAACTGGATTGCCCCAGTAATCTTTCCCGCCGTTATTTGCTATCGTCATACCGCTATCAACACATGGAGAGTATGGCCGCAGCATATAACCATCTACACTGTCCAATCCTATTCCACCGGTGCCGGGATTAACAAGATTCGGATCGCTTGTCAACTTGTTGGGGTCGCTCGGCTCGCCCGAGGGATGCACCCCGTAAAACACGTTGTAACTAAATGTTTTAGTCATGCTGCTAAAATCATAGGTGGCACCCGTGTTCAGGATGTAGAAGATATTGTTATACGCATAGATGGTATGCGTAGCCGATCTATAATCGAAGATCCGCTGGGTCGTGGTAGGCGTCGCAGGAATATATATCGTGTTGTTGTAAACGTAGGAGCTGGCCGTCGCGCCACCATCGCCGCTGAAGGCAAAAATGATGCCTTTGTCATTGCGGCTTATGTTGTATCGCACAAGAACGTTGCTGTTTGCACCATCGGTGGAGGGGTATGTCCAGAACAAACCCTGCGTATTGTCATGGCTGTAGCTGTATTGAAAAACGATGCTCGGACTCCGAAGGTCCGCGTCATAGAGACTGCCGTCATGGTCTGAAGGGGGCGGGCCCGCGTTGTTGCCATATCCCTCATTATACTGGAACACAGTGCCACGGCAACTGGCGGTAAATATGGTATTGCCGGAGTCAAGTGTCGCCGTATTGTACAACAAATTATATTCAACCAGACAACTTTCATCTGTGTTCCGGATGATCATCGCGTTCTTGGTTATGTCACTTATCACGTTGTTCCGTATTATAACGTTGGTCGCCTTCATGTTATTCCAGGCAGTAGTCCCAGGATAAACACTGGACGTACCCTTGACGGCGACGATACCCTGATTACGACATGTTGTAATTGTGTTGTCTTCGATCAGAATATCATTAAACCGAGTCATATTGCTGCTCCTGCCTTCCACAAGTATTCCACCGGTCCGCTTGGCAGTGGTATCGCTGTCCGACAAGCTGAGTAAGCCCCTTATATGGTGAATATAACAGTTTCGCACATAAAGGTGATTAAAAGTCG
>Ga0315286_10000102_pt1 | contig 58022 bp, 1 predicted proteins | sample YL17G10_0_MG_FD_205038 | JGI IMG/M metagenome (GOLD analysis project Ga0315286, IMG submission 205038) | Sediment microbial communities from Yellowstone Lake, YNP, Wyoming, USA - YL17G10_0 | ecosystem: Environmental > Aquatic > Freshwater > Lake > Sediment | place: USA: Wyoming | collected...
GCTGGTTATGAAATTCTGCCTGATCAGGAGAAAAAAGATACAAAACTTACTTTATTGAATCTATGCTTAGCACTAAGCGGGTCGAAAGATGCTGAACTTGAGTTCCAAGCCGCCCTAGCCTTGGCCAACTGCCGGCCAAAAGTCAAGCCACCATTTCCTGCGCTTTCTTCTACAGAAATCCAGAGGCTCCAGAATAGATTAACCTATCTTAAGGAACTGGGGGCCCGGTTAGTTGAGATTCTGCAAGTAAAGGCAGAAATGAAAGAGCTACAACAAAAGATAGAAGCCTTAGCGCAAGCGCCTGGGATGGCGCAGCCAACTTCCGAGCCAATTCTTGAGCCAACCGTTGCTAATCCTCCCAGGATATACGCCAGATTTATCAAATCCTTGGGCGCGGAAGACCCCGCAGAAAGGTCCTTAAAGAAAATTGTTGACCTAAGAGGAGAGCTGCGCGACTTAGCCTTTGATCCTTCAACCAATACAGGTTATGCGCTTATGCATTTTCAAGGCGAGGATATAATCAGGGCATTCAATGGCGATACAGGAAAAGATGTTATCTTGCCCAATCCCATTAAAAGCGCTCCTGACGAAGAATTCCGGGCCATAGCCGTAGATCAGGGTTACCTCTATATAGCTGTTGACGGCCGGCCCAGCCAGATAAAAATATTTGATAAAATTACCGGCGAACCCATATGTTTTGTTGAACCCATAAAGGGGCGCTTCTTTGATCTAGCAGTAGATAATGATAGTATTTTTGGCGCTGAACCCGATCAATATCGGGTAAGTAGATTTGATAAAGTTACAGGCCATGCCAGGCCTTTTGACCAGCCAATAAAAGATATAGAGTCAAACAATATCGCAATAGCAGGTGATATCTTATACGTTGGAGATGATGAAAACCAAGAGGTAAAATTGTTTGATAAAGATACCGGGGAGTCTGCGCCCTTAAAAAAGCCGGCAGTGTTAGGGGTAGATGATTTATTCCTCTCAATTGAAATTCGTCCTTCAGGAGTAAACACTGAAATAAAGGCAATTAATCGCTATACTGGCGAGCCAGTTCCCTTTATTGGGGCGGGTATTATTGGTACTAACTTTGGCGCGATGAAGCTTTCTCAAGATACGCTTTTTGTGGCTGACCAGTTTAGCACAACATTAGATGACCAAAATAAGCCCGTGGAAAAATTTGTGATCAAAAAATATAAACTTTCTTTTCCGAGAGATGCGCCCCTGTTTGACTGCCTGGATCCTCGTCAGCAGAAAACAGTGGTTGGGCGGTTGTTAAAAGGCCTGCGCAGCGCTAATGCTGAGAAAGCATTATTTGCCGCTTTAGGCCTAGTTAACATTAAATCTAAATTAGATGTAGATGAGAAGTTATTAAGAAGAGTTAATAGCGCAATTAAAACTTTATTCGATGATTTTAGATCAAATCAAGATGCAGCCAAGAAGTTCCGCGCGGCTATAGGCTTAACTGTTTATAAAATCCTGCCAGAAAATATCGCGGTACTTCAAAAGGCGTATGGTGGCGATTTAATTAAAGTCCCAGCCCATATATATTTAACAGGTAAGCAGGGGTTAGAAAGCAAAGATAAAAAACGCCAATTAGTCTCAGCAGTCGCATTATCACTAATTTTTGAGCTGTTTAGTAAAGAGATACGAAATAAGATTGATGCGGTTTTAAAAGAGGCATTAAAAAGCGATGATATAAGGATTAAGCTGCTTGCCCTATTTGGTTTATCCAACTACATTGATAGCATAGATACTGATATCCAAAAATTAATTATTGAGGGGGTTATTGAGCAAGGCGGCGTCCTACAGCACTATTATAGCGAACAGCCGCTTTTGACTATGTTTATCTTGTCTAACCTCTCACAGCGATTACGAGGCGCTTGGTTAGAGTGTATAGTTGGAAGTTTACTTATGGGGAACTCATGCTTAACTTCTTCTGAATTTGTTGCAGATGCCCAGGGCATAGCGGCCTGTATCGCTTTATCCGGTATTCGCCAACACTCGCTATTAGATGAACCCAAGCCCAGCCTAATTTTAGAGCATTTAAAAGCGGCTTGCACACTTAATAGCGTATTCAATGTTGCTCTGCCTAAAAATACTAAGTTTGTCACTGCTGTGGCCTTAGCCTGCGGTAAGCTAAAAATCAAAGAGGCAACCCCGCCTAAACCTACTGCAGAAAGTACACACTTTGACCAGCTGGATAAGAAGAAGAAGCAAGGGGTAGTGAGTACTCTATTAGCAGATGTACGCAGTGATGATGCCCGAGAAGCACTTTTTGCGGCAATAGGGGTGTCTAAGATTAAAGTAAAAAAGAGGTTGCTAAGTGAGACTCTTGGTTGGTTAGGCACTGATTTCAAATCTAAGGATGAAAACAAAAAAATCCGCGCTGCCTTAGCGATATGGATTATTACAGCCGCGCTAAACAAAATTGAAATATTTAAAGTGATTGCTGCTGGCAATCAGACTAATTTTAACGTCAGCCCATATTTATATTTGCAACAAGAGTTGCAAAGTCAAAATAAAGAGCGGAAATTACTCTCTGCGGTAGCTCTCTCCTTCCATTTTGACCTGGTAGGTGTAAATGATAAAAATACCCAGAGTGAAGTCATTGCGGTTTTAAAAGAGTTATTCCAAGATGTTACTAATGATAGTGTTACCCATGTGTTAGCTTTATTGGGATTGTCTAATTGTTGCCTGGCGTTAGACCCCATCACTCAAGAACAAATTGGAATGCTTCTTGAGACCAGCGGATTTCTTCAAGACCAATATAGGGAGAATCCACTTGCTATTATGTTTATCTTAGCCAATCTTTCCCAGAAGATGCCCTTAGATGATGCAATCCATGACCTTATTGAAGTAGCCACTGCGCCGATTGCCGATCTTGATGCATTCTCTGCCTCGGTGGCCTTATCCGGCATTCTTGACCAGACACAACAATTAGATGAGCCAAAACGCAAGATGATTGTAGATTATCTAAGAGGTATTCAAGGCGACAAAGAGCATAAATTCCTTGCCTCTGTGGCCTTAGCCTGCGGAAAAATAAAGGCTGGATCCCTAACGCCTATTACTGGACCGCAAACGCCCGATATCTCTAATCAGGCGGCAGAGCTGGATAAGCAACTGGTTGAACTCCAGGATCAAGAAAAGGCCTTAGAGGAGCAACTGGCGGAAATTGAGGCGGCCTTAGACAAGCTGGAGCAGACAGCAATTGTGCAAAAGACAGTTTCTTATGGCCAGTGGCAGGAGGTTAAACCAGAGGACCTCAAGGGTAGGACAAGTAAGGCGATAAAGGATATTTTAAAGGATAATCACTGGGTTAATTCTATTCAACCTTATAAGAGCAATAGAAAGATTAAACTCTTAGCAGTAGGTGAAGCGGGGCAGGCCGTTATTTTTGGAATAGATAAGAATGGTACGCCGCTTAAATTGCAGGGCGAGGAAGAGAAATTAGCTCAACTTATAAGAGATAAATATAAAACTGATGTCGCATTAGAAGGTTACGAAATTTATGATGTTATATCTTATGCGCAAAGGAATGAGACGATATTTCTTACTGTAGGTAGGGATAATATAATTGAGATGTTTGCAGAAAGTAAATCCGGCAAGGCCAGGCAATTATCAGACTTGCATGATAAAACGGGCTTAGCCCAATTTATGAAAGAGGAAGCTCGTGTCAAAGAAGCAGAGTTCTATACAGCTGTAGCTTACCCGCAAGGAGAGGTCATCAAAGTCCTTGCCGGCGGTAAAAATGGTCTGGTATTTATGTATGTTTTAGATAAAAATGGTAATTCTCGGAGTTTGACCGATAATGAAAAGGATTTTGTTCAAATTATTGAAGATAAGCCGGAAGCTCAGCTTGGTGATGATCACTCAATCAATCGTATTGTCTGGTACCTAGAAGGCGATAAAAAGATATTCTATGTAAGAGCTGAAACAAAACAAGGCACAAGGAAAGTTTTCAAATTCCAATTAGATAACGAAGGGAAACCCAGCGAACCAGCTTTATCAGAAGGTGAATCAGAGATATATAGTTATGCAGATTTAAGTAAACCCGCAGCTCCTGATTTTGCCCCCTTTGTAGCTTATAATGAAGAAGACGGCACCCAGATGCTCGCGGTTACCTACGAGCCAGGCGAAACCGCATTTTTCCAGAGGCCGATTATAAAAATAAAGGGGACCAGCAAAACTTCCGCCACCGAAATTGAGCCGGTGGACGAAGAAGTGATTATTCCGCTGGCCAACGGCAACTTCTTGGTCAAAGACACAAACGGCGCCCAGCTTTTGGATAAGGACTTGAAGCCGATACCGGATGCCCTTAAGCTTGATGACCCCACTATCAAAGTAGGAACCCGGTTTGCAGAGTACGAGAGAACATTCGGCAAAATTGTTACGCAAGATAGCGATAAATGTGTTAGGTGCTGGACGTGGTTTGAGGGTAAATTAGAGTCTATATTAAGAACAGTAAAGGGCGATGTTTGTGTATTGCCTGATATTATAACATTCCATCTCCAAGGCCATGTCCTCACCGCTGTCAGCGATGACAAATTGAGAGTTTGGTCACTACTTTCCGGGGAAATAACAGAGGATTACTCTCTCCCTGATACTATCGGCTTAGGCTCAAAATACATCACTGTTTTTGCTGACGGCACTTGCGCCGTAGATAATGGCAATAATGCTTTAATTCTGGACGAGAATTTCAAGGTCTTAACAACACTTTCACTTTCTTCAATCAATGTCGCTGTTGGCGCAGGATATATAGCGCGCCTGCCCAATGGTAATTTCGTTACCCACGATAGCGATCGTAAGTGCCGTCTCTGGTCGTCAATAGGTCAATTTATCAGGGTGTTAAAAGTAACGCTAAATGAGATAAGTCTAGGTCCTTGCTCCCGGGATGAGATATATCTAAATATTCGGTCCATAGATATTCTTTCTAACGGTAATATCTTTATAAACGCAGGTAGTACGATACAGTATCTTTTTAATGCAGATGGCCAACTTATACTAGAGGCCTTTGGTTTTGAACGTAACAAAAACATGCCGTGGCCAAAATATTCTCGCTTGCTCGTTCTTTCTAAGGACAGGATATTTACGCCAGATGAGGACGGCAAACCAAGGCTTTGGGACGAGAATGGGCAGCTTATCCCTGATGCCTTCAAGATAAATGAACCGGATGTAGAAATCGGCAAATTTTACATCACTACCTTTGCTGATGGCGATATCTTTTCCACTGACAGCGATAGAATTAGCCGGATTTGGGATAAAAATGGGAAATTTAAGAGAATGTTCCAATTGCCTTTTGTCCCCTCGGACGTTAAGCGTCCCATAAAGCCTGCCATCAAGCTGCAAAATGGCGATATCGTAGGGAAAGATGCTAACGGCAAATGGTGGTGTTGGAATCCTCCGGTTCCCGACAATTCACCTAAGGCAGCCCCTGATACAAGAGGCAATGCAAGAACCAATGGTTCTGCCCTCTGTTTATACATAATTATTCTCGCTGGTTTGGTGGGTTTAAGCCTGGCGCTGGGTAGAGTATCTCCTTGGCTATTTGATTTGCTGCGCCATATTTCTGGCTGGGCTAATCATCCTGGTTTGGCGCCGCCAGTGGTGCTCATCATCGCCGCCGCAATCTCTGCTTTTATCATTCTCTTGCACCGCGTAGGTGTAAGAGGTTTAAATATACGGTCGCTGCGGAATTTCTTTAAGGATTTGGTTATCCTCTCCGTGGCTGGTGGGGGCCAAATCCCCGCAGCGGCCGTTTATTTCTCCCGCGCCCACTTTCCGCTTCCAGACGGAAACAGTTTCCCGAACGGCTCGGAAACAGTTTCTGGAGAAGTGAATAAATTGATTGACGAGCTGATTCAAGCTGAGGCGCAACATCAGCGCAATAAAGTTAGTATTATTATCAACCAGTTAAGCGACATTGACCCGGAGAGGGCAATTCCTGTTATGCTTAGCCGTCTTAAGATTGAAGAGCAGCAGGCGGTCTTTGTTCTTCTGCGCGCCTTAGACAATATTCCCGAGGCTGTGCCTCCTCTGACCAAAGCGCTTTGCCAGGCAGTGATAGATGAAGACTGGAGATTGGTTGATTTTATCGGTTTTATTTTGAGCCATTGGCGTCTGGCTGCGGCTGTGGCAGTGCCGTATCTTATTGCCGGCCATCAACGGGCGATAGAAAAGAAAAAATCTGACTACGCCCGGTCTATTGAAAATCATTTAGAGAACATTGGTCAAATTGCGCTCTATCTCCTTGAGCTCACCCAGGCAGTAAAAGAAGAAGATGGGCAGAGGGCCGAGGAATTGGTTTATGAAATTGCCGTATGTAATAGCGATAAACATTTCCTCGCCGTAATCAAAGAGACTCTGTTTTACGCGATGCAAAAAGAAATGACGGTGCTGGCGGAATATCTTATCTTGGTTTTAATTAATATTGGCTCTGAGGCAATACCCCTGCTTCAGGAGGCCCTCGAGCAGGCCTTAGAAAGACGAGATGGCACCGCCGCCAGCTTTCTTACTTTGAGCATAGGAAAAATGGGGCCGGCAGGAACCCTGGCCTTATATAGTTGCCGGCAATTATCGCAGTGGGTCATCTTAAAGGCCACGCTTTATCCGGAAAGTTCAGAAAGTATAACCTTTGCTGTCAGTCGATCCATTCCCGATTTAGCCCAAGCCATAAAGGCAAAGCTGACTCAATCCGGATATCTGCAGATTTTTATCGGCTTTGATTTAGGCAAGAGCATCTTTAAACACCGCACTTCTTTTATTGACTTAGCCTTATTTATTGCCTCTTGCGAGATGAATAATTTTGTTAGTTTCGACGGCCTTCCTCAGAAGCAGCTTGTAAGCATATCTTCTCCTGCTCCCCATGTTGGGAAAGGCCACGTCATTTTTAAACTTGCTGATTTTGCAGAACATGCCCGGCAGCACAGAAAAGATTCCCAGCAGCGCCTGACTTATCATATCTACCTGTCTAAAGATACGACGGTAGAAAATATCGGCAGGATGCTTTCTTTTGTCAAGACGCTGAATTTAGGATTACAGCGTTCGCTGGGAGTAAGAGAACCGGCGAAAAAGGCTGATAAAGCGGCCTTAAAGTTATCGGAGCAAGATTTAGCGGTGATCCAGATTTACGAACAGGTCTTTGAGCGCAGATTAATCCAAATTTTAAGAAGGCATGGCAGCTTAGATGAGAGCTTGTATCCGGGCAGGCAGGGATTAGCGGAGTTGAGGGCGACAGGCGTTCAGGGCAGCGAGCAGATAAACCGTTGCATAAAAGAGGTAAGAGGCCTGCTTTTAGAAGTTTCTTTACAAATACAAGACATAGTAGATGGTAGAGTAGATTTATCTCAGCTGTCTGATGAGCTTCCCAAGGCAGAAGACCCCTTCCTGGATGTGTCTTATCCTCAAGCTTCCAAAGAATATGCCGAGGCAATGCTGGAGGCTTTGAAAAATAAAAAATTACCAGAAGGACTATTTCCGGATTTAGCAGCCCTGCGGAAATTTGCCGGAATATATTCCAACCATGATTTTTGGCGGGGGGAACAGAGCCTATTTTGGCAGGAGAAGAAAGCTAAAGGCAAGGAGGGCCTGGTCCGCAAAGGAAGAGGAAGAATACAAATACAAGAGGTAAGGACGATAGATGATGAATACCGGGTAGTTATTTCTGGGTTAGCGCAAAGGTATCAACTTCTCTTTCAGGGGTGTCTACAGAAGATAGTAGATGCTTATGGCCCGGGATGTTTGGTTAATCTGGATGCGATAGAGATTCGGCGTAATTTTAAAATGCCAGCCAAAGCATTAAAAGAGCGGCCAATAGCCGTCTTTCATTCCCGCAGAATGCTTGCGGATGCGGAATTAGTCAAGTTAGCCTTTTCCGACAGCGCGCTTTTAAGCGAGGCAATCTGGCATGACGGAATAGTCACCAGCCTGCTTAATACCATAGAAGACAACTGCGCAGTAAGGGAAGTAGTGGCGCATCTTTTCTCGATTAAGCATTTCTGGGACCTGGAAGAGATACCTGATCCCCACAGAAAAGCGCGCTATCAAGATGAGGTATTAGCACTCATCAAGCCAGATCATCCCGCAGGCCTTAGATTAGAAGGGTTAATGCGGGGGCTATATAACTTAAAAGGCGACGCCTATGTGCCAGTAGAAGAAATCATCAAAAATATCATAGAGAGTATTAACCGCCAGCCGCGTTATCAAGACGAACAAACAGCATTAAGCAAATTAGCGGCGCAAGGAGGCTGGGAACAAGTTATCGCTTACTGTCAAGAAACCGCAAATAAATTGCAAATCCTACTGCGTAATTCCGGGGTGCTTTATCGCGCCTGGCAGAAGCTGAATAACTGGGGGAATATTTTTTCTTATAGCCAACTATTATCTGCGCAGCAAAGAGATGAACCGCCTCCTGCATTAGCCAGGGTGGTATTACAAGCCATCCTTGATGCCGGCCATGAGTTAGGCGAACCGGTCAAAGGAAAATCCAGCGGCATTCTAAGCAGCGCCTTAATCAAGCTAATTAAATTTAAAGAGGAAGCGCTGCTTGCACAGATAAACGACAGTTTAGAACCTAAAGAACTGCAGGCATTAGAGGATCTGAAGTTTTTGCTTAACAAAGATAACAGTATAGAAATAAAGTCGCAGCGAGATACTAAATTTTCTCTTTTAGAGATAAGCGCTTTTAACCGCATGCTGGGTTTAATGACAGATGAGTCTATTCCGTCAGAGGTTTTTTGTCCTGTTTTACCTTCTTTAATTAAGCGGGCTTTATTGAGTAAAGCTCAGCTACCTGTAGCCGATGCCTGCCATATCGGCACAAAAGATTCAGGCAAACCTATCCCTACAGATGTGCAGCGTCTTATCCAGCGGCAAAAAAATGCGCTGGCGTATATCAGAGAGACTATGGCCAAAGAATTAGCCCCCGGCTATATTTGGAAAGAAATTTGGGATAAGGTCCATTGCGATAGCTTGCAGCAAGAAGTTATCGCACTTGAAGAAGCCTTGGATTATCTCATAGATGACGTTTCAGCAGGAGAATCCCGTAATGAACGTAAGCAGCGTTGCCTAAATGCCGCTAAGATGTTAACCATCTGTCTGGCGCAGAAAGAGCAAGACTTAAAAGGCGTGGAAAAGGAATATCGCGCAGAATTTCGCCAGGCGGCAATTCAATTATTAGGAATTTTTGTGCCTTCCTACAACCAATACCTAACCCGATATATTAAAACTGATGGCTTTTTCTCCCAAGCACTTAAATGTTTTGGGGATTTAAGCAAACCAAGCAGGCGTTTCTATAGCGGGCAGATGACTATGGAAGTAGTAATAACACTGGTGGTTATGTTCTCGGCGCTTGCTGCAATTATGACCAGACAATGGGATGCCCTTTTAGGCACGGTAGTGATAACCGTAATAATTTTGCTCTCCGGGGTAATCTATGGAAAAGGCAAAAAAGAAGGAAAGAATTCTGATAAGAATGTAAAAGGTGGTAGTGGCAGTGCCTCGGTTTCTATTTTAATCTTCTTGGTTGCAGCTATCCTTACCCTTGGCCTCTTGCTGGATGCGTTTCTGCGCGGTGAAGTATCTGTTTTGCATCATCTGGGGCAAATTTTTGGCATCGCAGTAGGAGGTATCACTGGTACGAATCTGGCCATGGCGGCAATCGCAGGGGGAAATTTTGAGAGTAATAATTTTAGTGAAGAAGCAGAGTTAGCCCGACTGCAAACATTATTGGCGCAGGGCAAACAACGGCCAAAACTTACGGTGATACCGGAGAGAATTGCTTACCGAAAGGAGGATCATCAGTTCTGTGGTCTGCACGTCAAATATCAGCTCGATAGAGTTAACTATATTAAAGGCTTTATCCCTTGCCAAGAATTAAAGAACAGTAGGGATCTCCTTTATCATCAAGGATTGGTTGAGCGCAGAGAACCGCTGGAAGTTTACTTACTGAGTATTAAGGAGCAGGAAGAAGATCGTCTGATTCTTAGTATGTTTAAGAACAATCGGGATAAAGAAAAGCAAAGGAGAAAAGAAAGGCAGAGAGAATCAACTGGGAGGCCAAAAGATTCTAGAGGTCAGCGTCTGTTAAGGCGTAATTTACAAAGACGTAACTTTAACGGCAGGGTTTATCTTCCGCTTCTGGTTTTCTTAGTCCTGCCGCTGATTGGCCTATTCGCCTATTTTGGCTTAACCGAAGGAAACCTACTGCGTCATTTTAGCGAACTATTGGGTATTAGCGCAGCAGGCAGCTCGCATCTGTATTTAACTATGGCGGCAATCGCAGGCGCAGGATTACCAGCAGAAAGTAGCCTTCAGGATGGCTTAAATCAACTCAAAGAATTACTAGCCAAGAGTAAAAAACGCCCGAGGCTGAAAGTATCGGCTCAGGAATTATTGGAAAGAAAAGGCGACATGGAGTTTTGCGGAATCCGGGTATTATATCAAGGTAAGAACGGATTGATAGGGGGATTCCTGCCGCGCGATGAATTAATCAGGCGAGAAGAGCGCGCATATTACCAGAGTGTGGTTGAAAAAAGAGAAGAACTTGAACTTTATTTATTGGATATTGACGAGAAACAGCCCGATCCTCTTATCTTCAGTATGTTTAAAGACAACAAGGCCAAAATGAGACAGAGAAGAAAAGAGGATAAGTTCAAACCGAAAAACTTGGGGAAACTTAGTCCAGGTAAGCGTGAGGCAATGTTTAGGAGAATAGTTCGCGGAAAGCGAGGCCAGGCATATCCCGGATTAGTCAGCGGTTCTCGGGAGACCGTCACTATCTGGGCTTCGGTGCAGAAAGGGGATACTTCAGAGAAACTTATTGCCCAGCTGGTAGAAAGAGGAAAGACCAATAAAGAAGCGAAAATTATTGCCTCCAGTTTTCAAAATAGCCTGGCAGAATGGTCGGATGAGCAAGTTAAATTTCCCGACAACTTCCGTAATCCACTGAAGGAAATTGTATTATTTGATGGGCAGCTATACGCCTTTCATTATCAGAACGCTGCGCTGGCCTTGAATATCAAGTTTTTTGACGGCCGCATGCATTTAAGCCGCACTCAACTTAAGTGGTTAAGGATTTGGGTGAGGTTGTATGAGGAGTTGGAACACGCAGAAGTTAATGCCGAAGCGATATTCTTAAGACTAAGAGATGTTTTCTTCTCCTGGCCGCACCATAGCAGAAGATGTTTGCTTAAGGCCTTTCAGAAAACAGAAAATCCCAGCCTGCCGATAAATCAGCGGCATCTTTTAGCCCTGTTAGAATGGCAGAAAAATCCTGAATATGACACTACTTCTTTTGTGCAAGCCCTGATTAATTTTGATTTAGAGCTCAGCGTTGACCTGAGAGAGAAGCTCAGCGCTGGATTATTAGATGCAGCTTATGAGTCCGAAGTTGATTATACCGGTATTAGCAAGCGTTATAGCGATGAGGTAAGCAAGGCTCTGCGCGAAGCAGAAGTCTCTTCTCTTTCTAAGGCGGCGATATCTTCTTTATTGCTTAACCCCCAGCTTAATCTGGGAGCGGGTCTCGGAAATATAATTAAAGCCTTTGCCTTTGTGGAAAAAACGCCCGGCTTTGCATCTTTAGTAGAAGATATCATCCGTGCCCAAGGCACAATTCTACAGAGAGGCATCTTAAGAGAAGTTCTTTATCTCTACTATCTCTGCAGCCAAAGCGCTGACCTCAAAGGTTATAGAAACAGAAGATTGCAGGCCCTGCGGGTAACTATATTAGAGGGTAAAGGAAGACAGATTACCGATATAGATGCGCTTCTGGAGTTGTCTGACTCTCTTCAGGATGAGGCAGGCGGTGTATTTTGGGTGCAGGTTTCTCAAGACCCGGATTCCTTTGCTGCCAAAGTTGAAAAGATGGCTCAAGCTTACAAGTGTTTGGAGAAAAGTAACTTTATTCATCCCTTTACCCCTGAGATATTACAGGCATTAAAGACTGAAGAGGGAAGGGTTAGAAAGATTGCCGGATTTGTCTTTGCTACAGATAAGGGCGTGATTGAGTCCAGAGTTCTTGATTCTGAAAAAATCGAACAGAATTTACAGCAGAGGATTAACTGTTACGCCTGTTTCCCAGATGCAAAAGCCCTGTTGGTCTTAGTCCCTGAATCAGATAAGAGGCACAAGATTGCTGCTGATACGCAAAGAGAGGCGCCTAAGAAGAGAGATAGTGGTATCGCTTATGGTTGGACGGTGTTTATACTGGCAGCAATTTCTGTTATAGTATCGGCAATTATCTTAGCCAAATCCGGCATCCTGCTTGTCTTTGTCCAGGATGGTCTTGTCGCGGGTTTAGGTAAATTTGGTTTTGCCGGGCAGGGTGGTAATTATGGGTTGGGCATAGGAATTACTGTGATTTTGGCAGGAATCTTCACGGCGGTTTATCTCATGCGAAAGCCGTTTTCTTCCAAAATGACTAATTTCTTATATAATTTATCCGGTGTTATTTTGGAGAAAAGGTCTTTTAGGGCATTTATGATTGCTGTAGGATTAGGTGGATGGATTTTGATGCGGATAATGCCTGAATATTCTTGTGGCGGATACACCAGTATATCCGCAAAATGCTGGTCGTGGGTCAAGATTATCCTGTTAGTTTCTTTGGCTAGTTGGGCTATTTCTTTATCTTCTGAGCCCGGCGTAACCTCTAATATATCGTGGTCACCCGACTTCAAGAAACCAACCACTTCCTTACGTACATTTTCATCAACGAGAAATTCCATCTTAGGCGGGTTGGGCAAAGGGGATAAACTCTCCAGTTTTAATGACCTCGGCGGCATAATGCAGGGCTGCCTGAATATGTTCTTTAGTCAATTGAGGGTAGGCCTTAGTAATAATTTCCTCGGGCGTTTCTCCGGCCTCAAGCATCTCAAGGACAAGATAGACCATTATCCGCGTGCCTTTAAAACAGGTTTGTCCGTGGCATACCATGGGGTCAACCGATATATAGCGCGTATAATCAGTCATTTTAGAAACCTCCTTAGTTTACATCTGAATAATATAACATTTTCTCCTGTAAGTCAAGTTTTAATTGTTACTGCGGTTGGTCTATTTATCTATTCCGCCTTAACCCAAGACGGAGTGCTGGCAGGTTGGGGCTATCAGCAGCACCGCAGCTTTTGCTGCGCCGGGCTGAATGATATTTTCTGGATAGCGGTTTTGGCGGGGATAATAATTCCAGTGGAGGGCTTATTTGGCTTTATGCAGCCTGTAGGTAGTGCTGGTCACTATAAGAAGATTCTTGTGGATTTGTTCAAAGGTAAGCGTATGCAGTATTTTTATAAGGTTATCATGGACCTCTCTCATGGCCTTAGGATTAATTCGCAAAAGGATAATTCCTTCGTGACTTCCGGGAGGATAAAGAGTAAGGTTGGAAAAATCGCGGTCGCGCGTAAGCAAAATAGCTTGTTTTTCTTTAGCCAGGGCAATAATTTCTCCGTTAGCCAGCTCGGTTTTTCCAAGGTCGCGCAAAGTAATACAACTGAACCCCGCTTTACGCAAAATATTTTCTGTTTCTCTCCAGATACAGTGGTCGATGAGGAAGGTCATAATAGTGATTTAGGCTTAGGCCGGAGAAGTATGTTTGAGCTCTTCGGCAAAATGAATTTCTTCTTCGTTAAGAAATTGATTTGCGAAGGCGACACAGGCGAGGATATCTTCGCGTGTAATATCGGGATAAAAATTATCGGAACAAATCTCTTCGGCAGAATAGCCTTGAGCGAGCAATTCCAAAACCATAGACACAGGAATACGGGTGCCTTTAATTCTGGGTTTACCGTGGAGAATATTGGGAGCCACAGAAATTCTTTTCAGCAAGGAAGAAATTCGCATATCATTAGCCTCCTTCCCATAAAGATTACTACATCTTTAGCAAAAAGTCAAGATAGATTTGGCTATGAAGGAACCGGCCAGTTATATGTAAGAGAAAATGGCAAGCGCCGCCTCTCTGGCGGGGGGGAGAAAGAAATAGAACCGTCCCCAAAGTCACTTTCTTGGCGAAGTCAAGTATTTTGGCAGAGTATAGTTTTCTTCGGCACGGCCGTAGTTGTTTTATACATCTATTCCGCCTTAACCGGCGATACCGCTCTGGCGCAGCGGGTTGCTCAAGCGCTGGCTGGCGGTTCAGCAGGGTATTTGGCAATGGCAGGGATGGTGGTGGGGATAGGTGGGGCAGATAGAAGCGATAAAGGTGGACTCGCCAGGCAGCCGCTGGCAGGAGAAGGTAAACCACAATTTCCCTCTGGCTCAATTCCGGGAGTATTTGATTGGCTTTGCGAGAAGGAAATCACAACCGCAGAAAAAGCCTGTAGCCGAAAGCAAATAGCTGAAGGCTTAAAGGTGAAGCCAACAACCATTGAACATGATTTATGGGCGCTGGCGCTACATTTGCATTTATTGCAACGCATTGGAACCGGCAAAGACGCGCTTTACTACGTGCCGGAAAGCGTAAAGAAGAAACAAACCCAAATCAGTGCCGTCCTTCTTCAATTCCAAGGCTCTCGCCGAATGCTTCGTCCCTCCAAAGCCATCCTACAAAAAACCTATATAGAACAAATCAAACCGATTTTAGAAGAAAACCGGGACATTTCTGACGTAACCCCTTTTGCCAAAAAACTTATTGCGTACCTTAAGAATAAAGCAGTTGACCAGTGGCTAAAGGAAATCTGTAGATTGTTAGGCTTCACTCAGAAAGAATTCAACGAAGCGCTCGTTGCGTATCTTGGACGAGAGCCCTACGAAAGAAGTTATTTTACTCGGATAATGACAGGAAACTGTCATATTCCAGCAGGGCTTCTGAAAGCGGCAGAGCAGTTGTATCGAGACAGGGCTGGCCAGAGATTAAGGGTTTTCCGTGAGGCGCTAAGATTTAACTTAGAAGATTTTGGTCAGGCCCTTGCTCAGAAACTTGGACGCGAGGAGCCTTACACCAAAGCGTATATCTCTCGTTTAGAAAAAGGTTTAGACTTTGTTCCACCGCAGTTTCTTGATGCCGCAGAGCAAGTATTTGAAGAGAATCGCAAGAGGGTCGGCCAGAAATTAAGAGATATCCGCCGGGCATTAGAAATGGAACAGCCACAATTCGGTAAAGTTATTGCCGGACAACTTAAACGCCATAAGCCTTTCAGTAGGGGTTGTATTGCTCAATTAGAGATAGGGGGATTTCCTGCCTCCATAAAGTTTTTGCAGAAGTTTCTGGATGCCGCAGAGCAAGTATATCGGAAGAATAAAAAGAAATTGGGCAAACCACTCAATGACATCCGCCTACGGTTAGGATTTAACTGGGAAGAATTTGGTAAAGTCATGGGTGAGCATCTTGGGCGCAAGAAGCCCTTCTCTAAATATATTATTAATATGGCAGCAGGAAAACCTGTTGTTGTATTGGAGCTTTTGCATGCTGCCAAGCAATTATACCGAGAACAAGCTGGTTTAAGAATTAAGGCGAGCCGTGAATTATTAGGCCTTAGCCAGAGAGAATTTGGTCAAGTGCTGGCAGCGCAACTTAGGCGCAAGAAACCTTACAATGAAGATTATATTGGGGACTTAGAGACAGGAAGATTTGCTGTTCCGCCTAAGCTTTTGATTGCTGCAGGGCGAGTGTATCGAAAAAAAGCTGGCCAGAGGCTAAAGAAGGTCCGCGAAGCATTAGGGCTTAGTCTAGAAAAATTTGGCCAAGTCCTGGGTATGCAACTTGGACGCCGGCCTTTCCACTTACAATATATTTCTCACTTGGAAGCAGGCCTACGACCTGTTTTACCGAAACTTTTGCAGGCGGCAAATGAATTAATGAAAAAAGAGCAGGTTCTGGTCAAACTGTATAAGCTCCAAGTTAAAGGCGTAGAAGATTCACTTGACCAGCCTATTTTACAGGAAAAGATAGAGCGCGCAGGCGTGGCGATAAGAAGCCTTAGGCACGGCAGAAAAATATTTGATATTTTACAACATTCAGAAGACGTTCAAATAAAATTGGATGCTACAATTTTAGGTTTGAATGAATCTACCGGACAGCTGAAAGAAGAGCTATATAATATGAGCAAAGATTTTTCAGACAATACGGGAGATAAGTTAAAAGAAATTATTGCAAACGGAGAGCCATCTTCAAAGCAAGGCAAATTAACAGCCGATAAGGCTCAAAAGTATATAAAAAGTATGCAGCAAGTTGCAGATGGGCTAAGCGAGCAAATAAGCGAAATAGAAAAGAAGCGTAAGCATTTTGATGATTGTTATCAGGGAGATGCCTCAAACAAAGAACATTTATTAAGTCAATTTGAAAAAATAGCCAATTATATGAGTCAAATTATAGAGATGTTGCAGAGCCGTATAGAACTAGCAACTGCCCTGTCCCCTAATACTGTCCAGGATATCGCTAAATTAATTATTGAGATATGCCAAGAAAGGCAATGCGTCACAGTTGTAAACAATATTGCCGCGCCATACAAAGTTTTATCAAATCGCCTAACGCTTAAGGGCGCTATAGGCAACATCATCAATAATGCTGTGTATTTTGCCAAAGAAAGACAAGGCGAAAAAGCCGAGGTTAAAATAGTTTTAAGTGAAGAGAAGGGGTATGCCAGAATTGATATCATAGATAATGGACCGGGCATACCCAAAGAACTATTAGCAATAGACCCCGTAATGAATAGGCCTCTTATATATAACTTAAATGTATTCCAACGAAAAGGCGGCACGGGCATTGGATTAACCGAGGCCTGGTATGCAATAAAAGACGCTGGCGGCACAATTGCGGCGGAGTCGCTGACGCGAGAAGAGTACACAAATCTTAGATTGGCAGACTTTGACTTTCAATTTGCTTTAAGTTTAGCGCTCAAAGATAATCCAAGATTGCAACAGAAAACCACAGAAGCATACTCTATAATCAAACAAGTATCAATTCCTCTTGTTGAGGGATACTTTAAAAAAATATTGAACGATACAAGTAAGCTGAGTAATATTGTAAGCTTGCTTATCTATTATAGATCCTCTGTAGAAGTTGAGGTAAGTAAACTTATCGAAGAGTTTGAGGATGATATCGATCTTCAACCTTTAGTTGAATTTCTGATAGATAATTTAGATAGACCTTTCTCAATTTTAGAAATGGTCCAATATAATTCAACAATAGGTTTTGATGATGATGGTGGCTTAATATTAGATTTATCAACAGGAGAAGTCGCTACAATTAAACAGAGAATTTTGAACTACAAGCACTTTTTGGAGATTTTTGAAAGACTTGCTAAAGGAAAACGCCTCACCCCCGGCGCCACCTTTACAATTCGGTTGCCCCTTGCTAAATCAGAGCAAGGCAAGCCAGTAGACCGCAATGGTATCCGCGGCTCATCGGGTTCAAGCACACTTCTCGGTCTCTCTATCTTCGGCATCATTCTTGCCAGCAGCCAGGATTGTTTTGCGGGGATTGGAGATGGGTTTGGTCGCGCAGTCGGCTGTTATAGTGTTTTTGGATTAGGCGGGTTAGTTTTGATTTATAGCTTGTTTAAGATCTTAAGGCAACCTTCAGCATTGAGGACTTTAAAAGGAAGGTCTGCTTTGCGGGATAAGAAATGCCTATTTTCTGTTACTAAGGCATCCGCTTTTATCCATTCTGTATATGCGGCGATAAAGGCATCGGCAGGTTTTAAGTCCATAGCTTCATATTTTGCGCCTATGTGGAAAGAAATAAAGATGTCTTCATCAATGACAGAGAAAATGTTAATGAGTCGGATAAAATCATGGAATTCTTGGGGGGTTAAATTTGCTCTTACTTCTTCTATAATTGTGCGACAGATACAAAAGGCGTGTTTGGGGAAGGTATCAATAATAGTTTTTAGAAGGGTTTCGCAACTTTGTTTCCTGAAGAGTGCAAAAGCGAAAATATATTCATTCGCATCAAGAACGAGCCGCAAGCTTTTCCTCCCAGAGTTCCTCTCTTGTCTTGCGCAGACGCGCGATAACTTCCTCTTCGTTCATTCCCGCAAAAGGAGAACGCCTTTTAGAGATTCTTTCCCGCAGTTTCTTCAGAAGTTTTTTACCTTCTGCAATATTCCTTCTCATAATTTCTTGCCTCCTACGATAAACATATCATTTTTAAGAGGACCTGTCAAGGCTATTCCTTATGCCGAATTTGCCCTAATCCACGATACCGCCCTGGCGCAGCGCCTTGCCCGAGCGCTGGGCGTGGGTGGCGTAGGCGGTTCAGCAAGGTATTTGGCAATGGCGGCATTTGCGGGTGGAGAATCGCAAGCAAAAAGTAGCCTTCAGCATGACTTAAAACAACTCAAAGAATTATTGGCCCAGAGCAAACAGCGGCCGAAACTTACAGTATTGCCTAAAGAAGTAGCGATACGAGGAAGTGATAATCAGTTCTGCGGCCTTCGGGTAGTGTATCAGGACAAGGAAAGACTTATTCCGGGATTTGTCCCGGCCAAGGAATTAATTCAGAGAGAGGATAACCTGGCGCATTATAAGAGGATGGTTAGCGAAGGAAAGAAAATAGAGCTTTACTTATTAGATATTCAAGAAAAACCCATTTATTTTATACTCAGTATGTTTAAAGACAATAGAGCCAAAATGAGAGATAGAAGAAAAAAAGACGGTATCACTATTTCCCTTGCTTTATTGATTTGCGGAATAATAACTTTAGGGATCCTTCTGGCTAAAACAGGCCTCATCAGCCAGGTATGGGATATCTTGCGCTGGCTGGGACAGTGGATGCGTCCAGTAAGCGGAATTTGTCTGGCTGGGGTTTTGGGAGCCATGGTAGGATTTGATGATGGCTCCTCTATAAAATTCGACAAGAAAGAAATTGACCTTAACGCGCTTATAAGAGAATGGTTAAAACATATTAAGGTTAAGCAAAAGATAGATCTTGCAGAAGATTTACCGCCTATTATGGCAGATAGTTATTTCTTAGGCTTAGCCATTTTTGAAATATTTAGTAACGCCGAGAAAGCAATGGCTCAAGTAAAAAAGCCGCTTTTAACCGTAACCACAACCGTATCTAATGATAAGAATTATGCCCAAATCCGCATAGAAGATACAGGTTCAGGTATTAGAAAAGAGGACTTACCCCATATTTTTGAGTTGGGTTTTACGACAAGACAAAGTGGCGAAATAGGAGGATACGGTTTAGAGATAGTCGAAGCAATAATTGAATCCCACGCCGGCACAATTGAAGTGGAATCGCTGACGCAGGAGGAGTCTAAGAAACTCGGAGTTATTGCTTACGAACCTGAGTTGGCGGAGATGATGAGGCCTGAGCCGAAATTGCAGCAGAAGATTAACGCGGCATACGCAAGGATTTTAGAGGCCTCCGGCTTGCTGGAGGCAACATTTACCGAGATATTGCGCGGCAATATTAGCTTAGGCAATATTAAGAAGTTGCTTAGGGACTATGATAAAAATGTCCTTGAGCTAAGAAGAAAGGTTTGTGACAAGCGTATATTTGGCGAGCGCAATCGCAAGGCATTCTGGCTATTCAGGGATTTTCTGGGAGATAGATTTAATAATGTTTTCTTGCCGCTTCAAGATCTAGTGTCTGATGCCGAAGCTATAAAGAGACTTGTAAGTGAAGAAGCGGCAGAGGAATGGCTAAAAGAAGAAGAGCAGTCTGAAGCAATAAAAGGCAGTGTGCTCAGGTATAAGAAGATACTGGAACTCTTCCAAAGACTTGTTGAAGGCAAACGCGTCACCCCCGGCGCCACCTTTACAATTCGGTTACCCCTTGTTAAATCAGAGCAAGGCAAGCCAGTAGACCGCAATGGTATCCGCGGCCCATCGGGTTTAAGCACGCTTCTCGGCCTTTCTATCTTCGGCATACTGCTTGCCAGTACTCAGGATTGTCTGGCTGCGGGTTTGGGCAGATTTGGTTTTGACGGGCAGGGTAGTTATGGGTGGAGTATGATAGCGGCGGTGGGTTTAATCTTGGCGATACTCTCTTATTTGGCAGGGATGCTGCGTTCGCCGCCGGATGGCGCACCTTATTGTTTATCCTCGATAAACTTCTCTACGATGGCCGACTTTAGTAATCAGAATATTGTCGTCTTCCCAGTCGAAGATGACCCGATAATCGCCAATTTGGAAACGATAAGAGGCAACCGGACTGCCTACGATACGCTTGGCAAAAATAAGTGGATTAGGTTGTTTGAGATAATGCTCAATTTTGTGAATTATCCGGGCTCGAACATCTTTAGGAAGTTTAAGAAACAACCGTTCAGCCTGAAAGGTAAAATCGTAACTAATCATTTAAGTCCGGCTCTCTTTTTAACCTCTCTACCGGAAACCCGGCCAGACTTACGGGATTGTTCCAGGGATGCCAGAAATTCAGGGTTTGCTGCTTCTACTTCTTCTTCAATTTCTTCCAAAGTTTCTTTATCTAATACTAAACCTAGGGTATTTCCTCGGCTATCTACGAGACGCACAATACCTTTTATTAAGAAAGGCAGTTTTGCGGTCTCGGCCGGTTCTAACAGGATGACTTTTTCCTCGGATAAACCTTTTAACAATGGCGCTATCATATCGTTACCTCCTCTTAACCAAAATAAGTATAACACAGCCGCTTTATTTCTGTCAAGGTTAATTCCTTTATTTTATATAGCTATAGTTGCTCTATTTATCTATTCTGCCTTAACCCACGATACCGCTCTGGCGCAGCGTCTGGCTCAAGCGCTTGGGATGGCAGGAGTAGGCAGTTCAGCAGGGTATTTGGCGATGGCGGGGGTGGTGGTGGGGATAATGATTCAGAAAGAGAAATTTGCAAGGTTATTTGAGAAGTTTAAGGAAATCTTCTACAGAAATCTCCGCATCTTTAAGAATGCCTTTAAGCGTCCAGCGGTCAACTTCGCGGTGGTTAGGGATAATCAGGGTAATCTGCTTGGCGCGGTTAAGAAGCTTGACATGGCTACCACGTTGGCCAACCTTGATATATCCAGCACGCAGAAAGGCGTGGATGATCTCGTTGCCGGAAAGCAAGGGGGGCTTCATATTGCAAGACTTAGGACTTTATGGTTAGAAGTGGTGCGGATATCCTTAGGGTTAGGTTCTAAATATAGAAGGATCGCTTCTTTAATATTCTTAAGTGCTTCTTTCTCGGTTTTGCCTTGGCTGTGGCACCCGGGTAAAGAAGGGACGCTAGCAACAATATATCCATCTTCACCTTTTTCTAAGACAATTTTCAGTCTCATTTTTATCACCTCTGTAATTATATATACAATAAATAGATTAATAAGTCAAGGTCAAATTACACAGATTACTCCTTCTGTAGCAGCCGTAACCGTAAACAGTATTCCGATGGCTCAAGCGCTGGGCGTGGGTGGAGTAGGCGGTTCAGCAGGGTATTTGGCAATGGCGGGAGCGATTATGGGGGTAGGCGCGGAGGGAGAAGCTGAAAAACATGAACCCATTCCGCCCAGCGGGATAAAGAAAGTTTACTTAAATGGCAAAGAAGCAAGCACAGAAGAGATAAAACAAGAAATGGCAAAAATTGCTCAAGGGGGATATGTTTTTGATGTAAATATAAAAGAAGAGGGAGTATTGCAGCTGGGAACTCATGACTTTAATGGGGAAAAGAATGTTTATCACCGTGGGATGTTTAGTGGTGAGATAGCTTCGTTCGGCGCAGAAGATATTAAGCAAATCATGTTTGCGTTGCAATTTTATGATGCTAGACGTTCAGGCATGACGGTTGAGGAAATATCTACTTACCTTAGAAGAAAAAGAAATAGGCAATTTGCTGATTATTATGTAATTTTAGCAAGATTCTTTGTAGAGCATGAGTTTCCAGAATCATTTAGGCTTCATAACTCCACGCAGAAAGATATAGAAAAGTTGGTAATATTCAAAGTCACGCCTGAAACCATCGCTGACCTCGCCCGCCAGCCGCTTTCAACGGAAATTGAACAGCCGGACATCGCCCCACCCGGCAGCGACACTTCCACTCCGCCCAGGGCGAGCTCGACAGAAGCAACGGAGGACAAAGATAATAGTGCGCAGGTGACAGTAGAATTTTATATTAAAGGTAAAAATCATCAAACTTTTTCAAGTGATGCCGCGCAAAATTTTAAGAAAATTGTACAGTTAATGAAAGAAGTGCAGAGAGAAGGGAATTTACATTTTCTTATAAAACAGGTAGCTAAAAACCACTTTATCCTAAGTATCGGCTCTCCATATCTTTCACATCAAGACTTAATCCCCGAAGGAGAGAAAAGAGATATATATGAGTTAAGGCGTAACGGCTGGCAGCAAGGAATGATTAGGATGTCTGGAAAGTTGATATTGACTACATTTACAGAGTATGGCGAAAATATAGATGTAGTCCGCCAACATGTCGCGCAGCTCGTCCATGAAGTAGCTAAGATGTTTGTATTGATATTGCCAAAAGGCACGAAGGTTATATTAGACACTTCGTTACTTAAATTTAGCTGTTTATCTTTGCTTAAAAGAGAAGACTCAGGCTCTGGAATAAGTTCGCTGTGCCTCCAAGAGCTCGCAGATTTTAACTTCTCAAAAGAGGCAACGCTCTTTGAGCTTCGAAGGCCTAAAGCTAAGGGAAGAAAAGAAATTGAAATGGCTAAGAGTAAACCCGTTGGCGAAAGAAAAACTTCCCCTATACCCAAGCTCTACCCTGGTTCGCAGGGAGAGGCGGATGGCAATATCGCGCCCGACGCAAAAAATACCTTCGGCCCCAATATCCTCGGTGCCGCCCAGATGCCGAGCGCTGAACCACTTAATATGTTTGATGGTTCTTTGGGTAATAATATTATTGCTTACGAGGCGGGTAAGGGACAAGTTTTGCTGCGCGTGGTTGGAATCTGTGAATTAACCGAAAATGAACGTAAGGCTGTGCTAAGGTCATTTGAAGGTTGGCTCAAATGCCATGACCCCGGAGTTTATCATAGAAGCTTTGTTGAACAAATAAAATCTGATTTAGAAAAAACAGATTATCGGAAACATTACACCCAACGCAGGTTATATTTTGCTATTAGCGAAACGCAAGCAAAAGACGGGTCTATCTTAGACGTTGAAGGTTTTGTTGAGAGCTATGATGGATATACGACACATTCTGAACAGCAAGGAAGATGGATTACTAATTGGGAAATACATCCGCATAACCGAAATAAAGAAAGTAACTATGTGTTCCATGGTGTCGGCAGGCAGTTATTATGGTATGTTGTTTATAAAGAACTTATGTCGGATAACAAAGGGTTAGGTTTTGATCTTATTGCCGAAAAAGAGCTTAAAAAAGAAGGCGTTAGGGCTCATATTGTTTATCGCCCCGACGTATTAAAAAAGTTAGTTTGTAAAAGAACCCGTAAGAATTTAGAAATTCTAAAGCAGGCCGCGCTCTCAGGCGATAAAGGCGCCGAGGGAATTCTCGCAAAGTTACGGCATAACCCACCGTACATCTCCCAACTTCCCGGCTGTCTGGGGTCGGATGACCCGAATTTAAAAGGAGGCTTGGGCGGTACGCAATGGGCGCATCTGGGCGGGCCGAGGAAGGGGCAGACTAAGGATGGGAAGGAAAAATTAGTACGGTCGTTGATGACTAAAGGCTTCGATGAACTAATCCAATTGTGGAGAAAAGAACCTAGAAATGCTAGTTTCTTCTCAACTGGCAGAGATTTAGCAATCATAGATATTTTAGAACAAATGGTAGGCTCCATGGAGAGTAAAAGAGTCTTGGTAGAAGCCTGTGGCGTAGGTGCTTATGCCTTTGCTATCTCACTTAATTATAAAAATTGTAAGGTATGGGCAATGGATATTGACCCCATACAGATTGCCTGTGCCAGAAAAATAATCCCTTATATTAATATTAAGGAATTACAGTTTGGCTTGAGAGAGCAATGTCCGTATATTTGTTTTTCTGTATTGCAGCGCCTAGAGAACCGAGGACGCAAAGCAACGCCACAGCCCATTGATATTAATTTTAAAGCAGCGGATGCAAGAAAACTACCTTATAAAAATAGTTCTTTTGATGTTGTTATCATACCTTTTCTTTTAGGAATTAAAAATGGTGTGGTTGATATAGACGGAATGTTGCAAGTCCTTAGAGAGGCTCTTAGGGTTACTACGAGAAACGGGAAAATTATTATCAGTCCTTTGTCATTTTTAAGAGGAGCTAATTCAGCAGCTCAACAATCAGCGGAAGGAATAATCAGTCTTGTGGAACTCTATGATTGTATAAGAGAACTTCAATATCAGACAGTGTCTGGAAAAAGACTTTCCATTGACGTAAGCAGTTGTACTTTAGTAGATATGGTTTTAAATGTTGTACAGAATCCAGGGACGTCTTTGTCGCTCTCGCCACAAAGCTTGGTGAGTCCGCCAAGTATTTTGGCGGAGAAGCCAAGGGTGTCCCCAGAAGCAAAGACTCAAACTACCCCAACGCACGCCTCCGAGCTTTCCGGCCCCATTAAAGATGGCCCAGGGGGCAGCATCATCTCCGGCGGCACGCAATGGGCGGGTCTGCGCGGGCTGGGTGGACAAATGCTGCTTCCCTTTGGAGGTAAGAGGCGGAAAGAAGGAAAAGGGCGCCCTGGGGTTACGGCTGAGCAATTGGCCTTAATTAAAAGGACGGCTGAGAAATTCCTTAAGCAAAAAGGTTATCCGCCTAACTTTACCGAGACAGCCAAGAATTTACCCAAGAAGTGTCGTGAGCACGCCAGCGGATTAGCGCGCAAATTAAGGATTACGGCGAGGCAAAAAGGAAAGAGCCTGGAAGGACTTTGCGCGGAATTAGGCATTGCTCCGGGAAGACAACGGATTACCAAAAAGCAGATTGAGATTATGGTCCGGCAATTAGGCGGCCTGGCTTTAGACACCGAAATAGCCAAGAGATTAGGCGTAAAAGTAAATTCTTTATACAACCAATTCCACAGAGCCCAATTAAAAAAGTTGAACGTCTTTGCGGATTGGACGCAGCCGGCGAGTGGAAGGACGAGAAAGAAACCCCAGGATAAGGTCTTGATTGAGCAGGGACGCTGCCTAAGTTATCTTAATCTGCTGACCCTCTGGCACGGTCGGCTGTTAGGAGCAACGGCTTTAAGAAAATATTATGAGCAAAAGAAGAAACATTCAGCCAGACAAAAGCTTACTGCAGAGTCGGCAGAGATAGAATTGATTCTCGAGGGACCCTTGGGGCTGGCACAAACCCTGAAAGATTGCCGCAACATTTTTGCTCAGTTCAGCGACAAAAATGAACTGAAAGACCCGGAGTACGCATTAGATAAATTAACCGCGGGCTTAAATTATCGCCAGATTGCGCGCGATAAGTTAGCTACCGCCGTAAGATTGTTGGACGTAAATAACGCCTCCGCAGCCGCGGCGCCGCTATCCTCAGCAGTGTGGAATCTGCGCAAAGAACTCCTGCGTTTGCGCTTTCGCAGCGCGCAAAGATACTGGCGCGATATAGAAAACGGAAATTTACGCCGGCGCCACGGCACTTATGGCAAGGTCAATATTGACGGCAGGAGAGTTGCGGTAATAGATTTACAGGAAAAGCCGTATACCTTAGACTGGGAGGCAGGAAGGGCCAGCGACCACCGGATAGATAGCGAAATTAGCGAAGTCTTAACCATGAGAAAATGGGTTTTGGCCATCAGGCAGAACAGAGAAGATACCAGAGGCATTATCAAGGAATTAGAAGCCGGACAGCTAATTTGGTTAGACCTAATTTCTGCTTTGCGGGATAAATTGGAGGAGATTTTGCAGGGATTAAATCCGCGCTGGATACAGGAAAAGCTGATTGCCGAGCGCCACTTGGGCTTGAGCAGATTGTTGCTGGGCTATAGATTGCGCAATGCCCACGAGGCCTTGGGCGTGCCTTATATGTTCTTAAAGATGCGGCGCAGTGAAGCGCGCTCTATTGTGCGGGCAGAAGAGCGAGGCAAGCTTTCTGATTTGCGGGGGAATATTCAACAGCGCAATAAAGATATCTTGCGCAGAATAGAGCTGGTAAAGAAAAATATTCAACCCGAAAAAGCCGACTATGCAGAGGCCCTTACCCAAACCTATGGCTTAATTCAATTACACTGGATTAGCACGCGCTCGCGCAGAGAAGGTAAAGAGCCGACGGATGAGCCGGAATTTGTAGGAATGTGCAGTCTATTTGGCCAGGTAGAGAGAGGAATAAAAGCAATCATCGGCAAGCAAGGGCAAGGAAAAGAAATAGACATCTTCCAAATAGAAGAACTTTTAGAACGCGCCAAAAGACAGGTAACTGATGCCCAGCTTTTAGATAATGAATTTATTGTTCTTTTCCGCAAACGCTGGACCCGGGCGCAGTTGCGCGGCGCCGCAGTTGAGGCTAAAGTGGAAGTTTTTAATGATGTCTATAGAGAGTTTGCCGCGGCAAATAATTTGGTGCGCGGCTCGCCTTATTGCTGGCCTTATTTCTTACGGGCAGTAATTACACCTTATCGTTTAGGTGCAAAGCCACGCCGTTTTAATCCTGCCTTTGAAGCTTTAACCTGCCTCTACCGTATCCAGCAATTGACTTATCTCAATAGCGCCTTAGACCGGCATATCATTATTAAAGAAGATGTGAAACGCAATGGCCAAATTATCCGCAAAGCCCAACCCAAGACCTACGCACTGATAGAAAAATTTGTCGAAGAATTAGGTGGATCAGATAAGGCTCTGGTTTTGGCACTTTCGCGAGAGCAAAGAGAGCAAATTGTTCAGGCCTTAGGTTACGACCACCAGCCAGAAGACCTTACTATGCTTAAAGAAATGGGTGAGATGACCACCGCAAAAGCCCTGGAGATTGGCGCTAAATTATTCTTAGAAGAAGGTGGCTTTGATAAGGTCGAGCCCAACCCAGAACCGTCCCAAGCTTCCGCGCATATCTTAAAAGAAGGAGTTACTCCTTCTATCCGTTGGGTGGAGGAGGGGAGATTAGTGACGGATTCGGAGTGGACTGGGCCAGACGGTCTGCTTACCTCTAGAAAATGCGTAGAGGGTTTACCCTGGGAATATGAGGAGGTAATTCAACCGGTATTAGATAAATTACGTTCTTGGCAATTGCTTTGTATGAGCGGTATTGAAGTTTTTCCTGCAGACGAAGGAGATAGATTAGCGTTGTTAGAAGGCAAGACGCTTAAATTAGCTGACCAGGCTTTAGAGCATCCTGGCCTTCTGGAGCATTTAATCAGTGGCCATGAAGTAGCAGAGAGTCTTTTGCCTTTAGTACAGTGCAATTTAGGGATCAGACAATTGGTAGCGATATATTACAGCGTCATGCATTTTGCGCATCAAGAACAGGAAGTGCAAGAGCAAATCTTAAGCTATTTCTCAGAGGATGGTCCGAACAGTTGGGTAAGAAAAATTTATCTTAACGCGATGTATAACTTTAATGCAGAGGAGATTATTGAGGGGATTATCCAAAAGGTGTATTTTTCTCCTGAGCTCACCGCACAATTTGCGACGGAGCGTAAGAGCATCAAAAAACATTTAGCTAAGATTCAGGTAGGAATGGTAGAAGGACCACAAGAAGCATTTTTATTAAACATATTAACCGGGGCGGTGAATGGAACTCTTGGCCGCATGAGAGAGATTGCGCCCCATTTAGAACTTCTGGAAAGAATCTGGAATTCTTTTAGTCCGGATGAGCGCTTTTATTATAATATGTTGCTGGGCTCAAGGAATAAAGATAAGGTAAGAGAGGCAAAGGATGAGCTGCTTAGCCAGGCGCGGGAAATGAGAACCATGGATGAGCGGGCAACCCTAAGCGCTTCCCAGGATACTTATGATACTAAATTAGTAGGCAGGCCGGAGATTGACGTGCTGCTCATGGAGGCATTAGAGGCTTTGCTAAAATTAGAAGAAAAATGTTTAATTGATTACCTGGCGCACAATTTGACGGCAGAAGATGTAAACGGCTTTATCCAGGTCTTCAAGGGCCCGGTAACCCCTGCTTTAACCTATCGTTCCAGAGAATTGGTAGATAAAATTATACCGATACTTCAGGAGCTATCTTGGCAGAGCGAAAAGACATACGAATTATTTATCGAATGGGTGCGCGATAAAGGCATCTTTACCAAGGTTAGCCAACGCCAGATGAGGATTGACTTGGGTGAGGGCGATGTAGCCTGCGCGCATATTCGGAAAGAGAATAGCCACTCAGCAGCACATAATGACGCGTCTAAGGCGGGGGGAGTTTCTGACTTCTGGACCGGTAATTTAGGAATTACAGAATCTGATTTATTGAATTTAGGAATAATGAATTATAGTGGCGATAAAGTGGAATTTAATAATGTATTAAGACACTTTCAAGATGCCTCGCCTGAAGTTGTAGAGATGCTGCGCGCAAGAATTACCAAGCCAAGAAGAAATTATAAAGAGATATTGTATGTTCACAAAGCTATTAAGAGTTTTCTGCAAGCCATTGTGCCAAAAGAAGGCAAAGGCACAATAAAGGAATTGGAAAGTATCATCTCTCTTGTAAAAATGTTCAATACCTTTAAAAGCACTTATTGTAAAGAACTCTCAATTTTAAGAAACAAACATTATCTTAGCAGATATTGGGGAGAGATAGTTAAACATGAAAGGCCATATCCAGATACTACCCAGTGTCTAATTTTACTGGGTAGGATGATTAATGTTCTGCAAGGAATAAATGATTTATTGCCGCAGAGTCAATTACCGCCTCTGCAATGGTGGAGAGAAAAAATCCAGCAGGCCCTTCAGCACAAGGAAATAAAGGCATTTTTAACTAAGGAGAATTTCTTAATGATAATAGCGCAAGAGGAAAATCCCTATATTTTTGCGCCATTAGAGTATACAGTTGAGAATCCTCCTGCAAGGCTAAGGAAAGAAATTGCCCGGATTGATGAAGAAGAGAGAGACGAGGCAGGAGATATTTTTGGAGCGGGATTTGGTACACGAAGAGCCGCTATAGAATTGATGCTGCGGCTTAAGGAAGACGCAAGATTTGCTCCTGCAAGAGAAGAATTTGTAGAGCTTGTGAAAGAATTCGGTGATTTATGGGTAATAAATATGCCTACAACTAACAAAGGGAAGGCCAACCGTAACCTCCAAGCAAGCCATCTGGGTGATAAGCGGGGATTTTTACGTCAGTTTCCAGATGGGTTGATGAGGAATCCTTTAGCAGAGATTGAATATTATTGTCGTCTGGCAATGATGTTACTCGTAGATGGATATAAACTACCTAATATAATTCAGCCTATCGGTACGATAAAATTGGCCTCGTATAACAATCCACTTTTAGAAAAACCAGAACCGAGAACTTGGGCTAGCGCGCCGGTTAATCGGCCTATAACTATTAGTTTAGGAGGGGGCAATTCCGCGCTTATTTTAAGCGGCCCTAATATGGGCGGAAAGACAACCACTGCACGCGGGATAGGAGTAGCAGTGTTATTTAACCAAATACCTTTACCGCTACCCGATGACGATCCGGGAATAGCTCCCTTTAGAAATATATACACTCTTTTCCCAAGTCCGGAACAGTTACAGCCTGGCTACGGGTATTTTGGGATGTTAATTAAAGAATTGACCGAATTAATCAAAAGAGCAGGGCCAGGAGATTTGGTTATTCTCGACGAAGTGCCAACAGGTACTGATTATAATGAACTCGTAGCTATAGCTACAGTATTAATTGAAGATTTAATTAAAACAGGCGCAACGGTAATCGTGACCGGGCATATAAAGAGGGCGTTTGAACTTATAGCTCAACGCACAGGACAACAGCCCTATATGCATACAGTTACTGAAAGACAGGGAAGAGTTATTCCTGATTTTGGTTTAGTCCCGGGTATTGCTAAACATAGCTATGCCATTGAATTGATGAGTCAGGTTGACTTTCCAGAAGAGATTATTCTGCTTGCGCGAGCATATTATGCAGTGATTACGCAGAAAGAGAACCCTTCTATTATACCGGCGGTTATGGCTACAGAAAAGAATGGCAAGCGGGCGGATGTTCCGTTGACAAAAGAGCCAGAAGTTAGTGACGCTAAATTAATAGAGTCCGTAGTAGCTAATATCTACCGGGAATGTTTCGTCTTTCCAAAAACAAGCGAAAGGTTAATCCAAACTTTAACTAGCCAAAGAATGCCTCACATATCTAAGGATAAATTATCCGCTCAGGAAGACGGAAAAAGCGGGATAGAAAAAATAGACGAGTCTCTACATTACACAGGGCTTTTTGTTGTACAAGGGGAAAAATACTTAACAGGCCTCGCTACAATACTTTCTGTCTTTTGCGATATGGCCAAGAGAACACCGAAATGGTTTATTCCTGAATTTAATCTGCAAGAAAATATGAGGAAAATAGAAAGACTAAAAGGGTCTTTAGAAGCGCTTACTCTTCATTTAGCAAGCTTAGAAAATGATAAAGAAATATTTGGAATGGCTAAATATCTAAGAAGCATTTTAAAAGATGATTTACCAAAGTTTCGTGATGAATATTTGAAAAAAGATACTTCCAAGCTAGATGAAAAAGCCCTTCAGGAATTGCAGTCCCGATGGCAGGGCGGCTGGGCCGAACTTTTGGATAAGATAATGCCAGACCTTATGTTTCTTGATGAATATGCAGGTAAGGCAAGAGGGGTAATAAGATGGGATTTAGAAGCGCCGCGATTCTCTAAGAGGCCAAATATCTTTAGGTTAAAGAAGAGCAAGCCCTTTTTCCCAAATTGGTGGAGTGATAGTCCTTTCGTAGAAAATGCCGTGGAGCAATCATTCGAAATTAATCCAAATAAACCAGCGTTGGTTCTTACCGGGCCTAATTCCAGCGGAAAATCAGTGATGATGTTTAACAGTAGAATGAATGCGTTATTTGCGATGAATGGTTTTTATGTCTCCGGCGATTTAGAAATGAGCGTATTTGATAATATCTATACCTTTTTTGGCGGCCGAAATGAGATAACCGCCGGTGAAAGCTATTTTCTCAACATTATCGGACAATACGCCAAGATAATAAGTCAGGTTACGCCCAATAGTTTAGTTATACTTGATGAGTTGCATGGCACGGATAATTTCGAATTAGCCGCAATTCAGGTTGCCGTGCTTCATTATCTGCGTTTAATGAATTGCACCGTGATATTTAATACGCATATCAGAGACGGCCTAAAGATTGCCAATGAAAAAATCGGCCTTGATTTTTGGCAAACGGATACGGAATATAATCCTTCAGAGAATGAAGTAAAGTCGCTCTATACATTATCACCCGACCCTAATCTTGAAGCAAAAAGCTATGGATTTCCCATCGCCAGTCAATGGCTCACCAAAGGCCAAATAAATCGCGTAAAAGAAATACTCTCTCAAACCGAATCTCACCACGAAGAGCCCAAGAGCACCATTGGCCATGCCAGCGGCGGGATGGGGTTAGATCAGCAACGCTGGGTAATCCATAAAATTCTCAGCGTAAATCCCGAGTTAGGCTGTTCTGCACCAGGGCTGCTGGCGTATTTGAATGAGCGCCATCCCGGTGTGTTAGAGGCAATACCAGAGGAAGAGAGGTTGTCCCATCTTCAGAAATTGTTAGAGGAAATTCAAGCCGAGCAGGTTAAGGTAAGAGAGGATTTTGAAGAAGGAGCAAAGGCCCTGGGCGGCAAGGGCGCTTGGCTGAAGATGGTTGAGCAGTTAAAAGACAAGCTTAGGTTTAATACCATAGCGACTATATATTTCACCATTCCAGAAATATGGGCGAGATTTTTGCAAGCTAATCAGAAATTAGTAGAGCAGGGTAATGCGTTGGTGCGCCGCGAGATGGAAAAATCCGGCAAGATTAGCGAAGAGGCCAAGGCGGAATTAGACTACTTCATCGCGCAATGCGTATTTCCTAAAGAATTAGAGGAGGAAATAGCTGAGCGCACCAAGGAGTTGGAAGGAGAAATTATTGTCCGTTCCAGCGGCCGAAGAGAAGATTCGTATGAGCGCAGTCTGGCCGGTTTGTTTATCTCACCCCAGAAGCCGGATAAACGCTTTGTCAGCATAGGAATAAAAGAGATATTCATCGATGCGCTCAAGAAAATCTGGGGTGCGGAAAAAATTGAGGGCCTCTCACTCCTTTTAAGCGCCGAAGAAGGCTTTGCTGCTCCAGTGCAGCCATTCCTGCGTTTTGACGCTTCCGGAGTGGCCAAGTCCAATTTATATGGATACACCGCCATAGAGGCAGTCATCGGCGATGCCCGGACAGCAGTCAGAGGAATATTTGCCAACACCTGCCACTTCTTATTTAAGAAAGGCGAATATCTATTTGAATATGCGCCTTCCTATTTAAAAATGCCTTATGAATTTACCTTAAAAGGCCAGCGCTACTGCGTGCAAGAAAATCTGGAAGAGATGCAAGCAGTCATCCAGACGTATCCCAAAATTAAGGATATCTTCAGCCCGCTCAGCCAAGAACAAGCGCAGGAATTAAACCGCGTGGTCAATGCCTTGGAAGCTAAATTCGGCGTGCCGGTGGATGTGGAGTGGGGTTTCTTAGATGGCAAGCTTTACATCATTCAATTCCGCCCGATTATCGGAGATTTTAGAAGACCTTTGGTTGAGGAGAGCGCCGAGCTTAAAGAAAAAACCCCCATTGCGCAAACCCCTATTGCCTTAGGCGCTACTGCGCCAGAAGGCTTCAGCGGCAAAATGGTTTTGTTCGGTAGCGTAGCAGACCAAGAAACGATTCAGCAGTTTGAGCAAGAATTTGGCCAAGAGTATATCCGGGCGCAATTTGATGCGGCCTCTGCAGTTTTAGGAGTAACTACTCAGGCCAAGGTGCTGGTGGATGTGCAGATGGGCTCGCGCCAGGCGCATAACCTCACCCTGATTGAAGGAAGAATTGCTCAAGGCGAATTTGCCTATGCTAACGGCCCGATTTTGCGCGATGGGCTGGAAGAGAATTTAACGTTTCTTGCGCATCCTGCTTTACGCGGCGTCTGGATTTCCCAAGAGAATGTTACTTATTTTTGTGACGGCCTAAGGGCAAGATTTTATCTTTATGACGAAAGCCCTATAAAAGTTGTAGCGGAAGCCGAATTAAGCTTCAGGCAGGAAGTATTACCTATGTTCTATGAAGAGACAAAGGGTATCTGGCTTAAAGCTGCGGATCAACTTCGTATGCCGGAACACGTCTGGTTTTTGAGGCTATTAAGTACATTAAGACATGGAGCAAGATATCCTACAGTAATTGAAAACTTGTTTTTAGATATGCGCGATGAAAAGAACCGCGATTTAGATTTAATCCAGCGGCAAATAATTACTGGAGCATACGATGAAAGGCGCTTTAAAAAAATTCAGTCTGAATTAGAGCTATTAGAAGAGATTTTATCTTTTCCGCTGTATCCTGCTGAATGGGAGAGCCAATGGATGAGGCAACTTAAGGGTGCATTGTTCCTTAAGGGCATTGAGGAAGAATTAAAGAAGAAAGCACAGCAAAGACCGCTTAAGGGGCCTCCCAAAGAATATAAAGTAGTTATATTAGACCCCTATGATAAACGAGCAGCCTTAGAGAAAAAATTGAAAAAGAAAATTTTAAAAGGTAGAGTTAAGAGGTGGTATGCTGAAATTCTAAAATCCTGCCTAGAGCATCCTAGTATTCACGCTAAGCAACTCGTGATTGATAAAATTGGTTTTGATATCAGCGTCTTTTATGCGCATGTAAATATATTTTATGATACCGATGAATTAATAGAAATTTTATCGCAGATACGCCTAAATAACCCCTATAGTTTGATTATAATAGAAGGTCACTATGCAGATGATTTGAATATAAAATTTGAAAAATTTCAGCAACAATATGGGAAAATTATGCTCTTTAAAGATGAACTGCTTTCCAATGAAGCTGCATCAGGGTTAATTGAAGAAAATTTTGCCCACTGGCAAGAGGCGCAGGAAGAAAAACGCTCACAGGCCCAGCAAATACCTAAGCCTGAATATCCCGAGAAATTAACCGTGTTATGGGTTGAGGATGAAGAAAAAGAGCTTGCAGGTGTCAAAGAGAAACTAACGCATACTTTTGGTAAAGATAAGGAGTATCAATTTGTATATGCAAGTAGCATGAAAGAAGCTGTTGAGAGTATGAAAGCACACAAAGTAGTTGTTGCTGTGTTTGACCTTGCTGTACCAGTAGAAGAGGGATATAGAGAACCTTATTTGGATAGCCTTAAGACTATAGAGCATTTATATGCAGTAACGTGGGGCGAACAGGAAATAACCGAGAAAACTCTAAATTTCCGCTTCAAAAATGATGCAGGAAAAGTAAAAATTATTTATAAACAGCAGGACATTGGTATAGATGGATTTCCTGATTTACCTATGTTTGGCCATCGGTCACATGTTGATAAACTTACACCTAAATTCAAGAGACTCCGCCAGCAGCAGCTCCAATCCTACGATAAAGCACTTGCCGCCTGGCAGGCCGCGCATCCGGAGATGCCAAGACCAGAATATCCGGAGAAAATCCGCGTTTTAATGCTTGATGATGCACCTGTTCTACTAGATGGATTTAGAGACAACTTTGAAGATTTCTTTGCTCGGGATGAATACGAGCTAACCACTGCGCATGCAGTCAGTGAAGTGGTCGAAGCGAAGCAATACCACTTTATTATTTACGATTTGCGCATACCTGGCTTAGAGCAAATTCAAGATCTTTTAATAAAATCAAAAGCGATCTTAATTTTACAAACAGGAGCAACGGAAGATGAGATAAGAAAGCACCTAAGCAAAAAATTGCGTCAAAATACCGGTTTATGCTTTCAAAGACCTTATCATGAGGAAGAACTATTTACTATAATAAAGCAAGCCCGCCAGCAGCAAATCGAGGCCTATGAGCAAGCGCTCACCGCTTGGCAGGCTGCGCAGACGCAAATAGTTGCACCAGAGCCAGTTGCAGGCCTTAAACCCGAGACCATTTTTGTGCTAGATAATAATGGCTCAGAGGCAGAGCTGTTGCAGAGATTCCTCCGCGAAAAATTAGGCGATAAATATAATATTGTTACTGCCGAGATGATGTTCAGTTTAAGAAGAGCGCTAAAAGAAGCCACGCCTACTTTGGTGATTACTGACACAGCGCTTAAATCTGAAGAAAGCCAAGCCAACGATGATATTGGCGCCATTATCCGCGTGATTAAAGAGAAGAATCCTCAGGCAAAATTCATTATTGCCACTAGCGAAGCGCCGGCGCTCTCCCCAGCGGATTTCTCGGAGAGCAACCTTTTGGCCATTCTCACCAAGCCCTTCTATTTCCAGAATGTCTTAAAAGCCATCCAGGACGTTTCTGGAATATCTACCGAGTCATTCAGAGCTCGCGGCGTAGCAGAGTTTGCGACTCTGGGGATTTTGGCGGCCGGGGCGAGTATCTGGTTTGTGCCGCTGTGGCTGGTGGTGGGAGCAGTGGTAGTAGGCGTGGGTATGGCAGTGATTTTCACCTTCTTACACCGCGTAGGTGTAAAAGGGTTAAAGGGATGGTATGAAGATAGATTATTTGTTTTGGATAACGCCAAGAAAAAAGTAACGCCTTTGCGGATTGTTCGGCCGCAAGAAATTCAAGACGAAGCCTTGGAAAAAGAGATACAAGAAAGTATAAAAGGGTGGTTAGAATCCGATAGAGTTTTACATAAGAACAGCCTGGTGAAATTAATAGATAATGTGCGAGCACCTCACTATACCTACATTTTATCTGATAAGAACGAATTAGAGGCAGTAATCATTCTTAAAGATTATATGTCTTTTGAGCCAGAGTTGCCTTCGCAAGGATTCCTTTTTGAAGTAGCGCCGGGGAATAAAAAAGAATTAGGCCAGAATGCCAGATACGTGGGTTTAGAGGAGCAGATTTTTACCTACGGGATGAGATTAATCATTAATGCGCAAGGATATGTAAAGCTAAGGCTTCCTGAACAACACGATACGAACATATTAACCGAAGCGGGTATATCGGCTAATCATTATGAAGAATATAGGTCATTAGATTTACTTAAACTTATGGCAAGCCAAAAGGCCAAGGTTGAGCGTTTGATTAAAGAATATGGTTTTATCTTCGCTGAACAACGCCGCTTCTTTATTAGACAGAAGATGCGTCTCGTTATCTCTAGATTAATTCCGGCGCTTGCACCTTTTCTTATGCCGATGGAATTTATTTCCGCTCGCGCCTTAAGCTTTGATAAATCTAAACCAGTGGTGGCCATCTTTGATGTGCACGGCACCTTACTTACGCCTAGCTGGAAAGAGGTATATGCCATAGTTTATTGCGTCATTACGCAGAAAAGTTATGCCGATGCGCTCAAATGGGTGAATAAGCATACTATTCATGTTGATGAAGAAAAAATTATTCAGCGCATCGCAGAAGAAAATCCTCAGGCATCAATTGTACAGATTAAAGATACGCTGGATAAAGCCCGCAATGGTTTGCAAGATAAAAATCCTGAGGCGATACCAGGCGCCTTGAAGTTTATAAAACTCCTCCGCAAACAAGATGTGCCAGTTTATCTGGTCAGCGGCGCTAATAGAGATATAGCGCTGCGTCAATTAAAAGCGCAGGGATTTCTGGGGCCTGTTTCCGAGAAGATGGTTATTTGCGCAGATGATATAGCTGAGGCAGAAGAGAAGAGACAACATCGCCGACTGGCGATTGAGAAGATTAACCGGCAGCATCCGGCAGCAACATTGCTGTATTTTGACGACGGCTTTTCCGGCGTAAAGGTAGCGCAAGCATTAGGCGGCATCACCTTTGGCCTGCCCCAAGGCAAGGGCCGCGAAAGAAAAACTAATCGTCAGCTCTTTATTAACGCCGGCGTAGATGTGATTCTGAATAGCTGGAAAAAGGCTATCAGATGGATGAAGGCCAATCGCTACGCAACCAAAGTTAGTTCTGAGCCCCACGGTAATCCCGGCAATCCGGTCTTAACTACTCCCCTTACAGAAATCCATAGGCAGGCAGGGGCAGAAGTAGTTGATTTTCACGGCTGGCAGCTGCCCCGGCGTTACACTAACCCTAATGAAGAAGTAGCAGCTTTAAGAAACCATGCCGCTATCTGGGATATCGGGCATATGGCGGCCCTGGAAGTTTCTGGAAAGAAAGCGAAAGATTTCTTACAATATGTAACTACCAATGACGTGGAGAGATTAAGTATAGGCCAGGTGCAATATTCCCTGGTTTTAGATGCGCAAGCCCGGCCCTTAGATGATATTTTAGTGTATAGGTTAACCGGTCGTTATCTTCTGGTAGTGAATGCTTCTAATAGGAATAAGATAAAGAGATGGTTAGAAAATAAGAAGAAAGAACACTTTGCTGACAAGGGTATTTCTGTCGTGGATTTGTATGACTATAAAGACGAGAATAAGCGCGTTACGATGTTTAGCTTACAAGGCCCTTATGCCGAAGACGCCTTGCAGAAGCTGACCAGTTTCACTTTGGATACATTGGGATATTTTCGTTGCGCCGAAATAGAGATAGCTGGAATAAAAATGTTAGTGCAGCGCGGCGGATATAGCGGCGAAGAGGGATTTGAAATTTTTGCTCCCGCTAAGCACGCAGTAGAACTCTGGCAGAGAATACTAAAAGCCGGCAAAGAATTTGGCCTAAAAGCCGCAGGTTTAGCCGCACGGGATATTGCTCGGCAGGAGGCTTGTTTGCCTTTATATGGAAATGAGTGGCCAGAGGTTAATCCTTATGATAATTCTCTCACCCCGCCAAGTCTTTATATCACTCCTTATGAAGCAGGCTATGGATGGGCAGTGAAAGTTGACAAGGGTGACTTTATCGGAAGGGATGCTTATAAGAGACACTTAGAGGAGGCCAAGAGTAAGCCCGAAGAAGCCTTGCGCCTGGCTGGGATGGTTGTAGAAGAGAGAAAGATTGCCCGTCAGGGTGGTAAAGTTTTTGTAGAAGATAAGGAAGCAGGTATAGTTACCAGCGGCATATTATCCGAGTATTTAGGAAAGCCCATCTGTCTTGGCTACGTTAAAGCAAAATTCGCGCAAGCGGGGCAAGAGGTGGATATCGAAATTGGTAAGGATAAAATCCCCGGAAAGATTGTGCCTATACCTTTTGTCAATCATATTATCCATGAGCGGCCAGGAGAGACAAAAGAGAACGCCAAGTATCATATTACGATTACGCAAAAACAAATTGAGCAGATGCTCAGTTATATCGGAGTAAAATCGTTGGATAAACTTTGCGCTGTTTTTGGTCGGGTCTGCCCGAAATTTGGCTTACCTTTTGGCTTAAGCCGGCGCAAAAACTTCCAGTATCACCAGCGGCTGGCAGCGGGCAATTTTAACCCCAAAGATTATTCCTCTTTCTTAGGAGCAGGCAGTTACGATTATCTCATTCCTGATGTGGTTAACTGGGCAGCGAGTTTGCGCGGCCTCTATACGCCTTACACCCCATACCAGGCAGAAGTGGCGCAAGGGCTGCTTAAGCTTTTCTATATTTATCAGTCGCAAATCTGTCAGTTAACCGGAATGGAAATTACCAATGCCTCACTTTATGACGGCGCAACTGCTTTGGCGGAAGCGGCATTGATGAGCAGCCGTATTACCAGTACACCTGATAAAGAACGCAAGATATTTCTTGTCGCCAGCCCTTTGAATCCTTTTTATTTAGAGGTGCTTTCCACATACGCCAAAGATGTAGGGCGTTTTGTAGTCCAGTTTCCTTTTGATAACCAGAAGGGAACGCTTGATTTTAGGGAATTAGCGCAGAGAATGAGCGATGAGGTGGCCTGCGTAATTGTGCAGCAGCCGAATTTCTTTGGCCAGGTTGAGACTAATCTGCAAAAAGCCGCAGAGATTACGCACGCGAAAGGCGCTTTATTTATTAGCTGCACGACTGACCCGCACAGTTTAGAGATTTTAGAGGCACCTCGCCGCTACGGTGCAGATATTGCAGTGGGAGAGGCGCAGTCCTTAGGTAACCCAGTGAATTGCGGCGGACCAAATTTAGGATTTTTAGCCACCTTAAAGGAATTTATAGATGAAGTTCCGGGCAGAATCGTGGGGCGCACGCAAACCGATGGCAAGGAAACTTTTTGTCTCATCCGGCAGGCGCGCGAGCAGCACATCAAGAGATTCCGCGCTAAGGCAAATATATGTTCTAATGTTGCCCTCTGCGCCATACGTGCTGCCTTCTATATGTTAGCTCAAGGTAAGAAGGGCTTACGTGAAATTAATAGCAGCACCCGCAGCTTAAAAGAATTTTTCTTAAAACAGCTATTAGCTATCCCAGGATTTGAGTTAGCCTTTGCCGGCGATACCTTTAATGAAGTAGCGCTGCATTTTCCTTTTGACCCAGAGGAGGTCATTGGAGCCTTGCTTTACCACAAAGAACACAAGAGTTTAGGAGGACTAAATCTTACTAAAATTTATCCCCATGGCAAAATGCAAAAAGATAACTATATGCTTTTTTCCTTTACCGACCGCACTACCGAAGTTGATATTGACCACTTGATAGATGCGCTGTTAGATAGCGCGGGAGCTTCTGGAGAAGCTCGGGAAAAAGTTAACGCGCTGCGCAAAGAAGCTATTTCTGCGGCTGGAGAGTTTCCAGAAGGAGTAAGGCGCACTGCTCCGCTTAATCTACCTCACTATTGCGCCCGCGATATCTATCAATTTGCCAAAGAAATGGCTAAATTAAATATTGATATTGATGCCCCGCTTTATCCGCTGGGTTCCTGCACCATGAAATATAATCCTAAACTGCATGAAACTATCGCTGCCCTGGAAGGCTTTAGCCGCATTCATCCCTTAGCGCCGGATTGCGCAAAGCAAGGGACCTTAAAACTGGCTTATGATTTTACGCAATACCTCTGTGATATTAGCGGCATGGATGCCGCAACCTTACAACCCGAGGCAGGTGCGCATGGGGAGTTTACCGGCCTGAAGATAATCCGCGCCGCCCATCTTGCGCAGCATCAGCCTCAACGCAATCTCATCATTACTTTTGATTCTTCCCACGGCACTAATCCCGCTTCTGTGGCTATGGCGGGAATGGAGGTCTTAGAGCTTAAGTGTGACCAGCGCGGGATGATCGATATTGATGAATTTAGAAAAGCCGTCCAGGCCAATAGGGACAGATTCGCCGGATGCATGTTAACTGTTCCGAATACATTGGGGACCTTTGAGCCCGAAGTGCCTGCGGCGAACAAGATCACCCATGATTACGGCGGTTACGCGTATCTGGACGGCGCTAATTTCAATGCCTTTATCGGACAGATAAGGGCCAGGGATTTAGGTTTTGATGTGATGCATTTTAATTTACACAAGACTTTTAGCGCGCCTCACGGAGGCGGCGGTCCCGGCGCAGGCCCGATTGCCGTGGTAGGAGAGCTAGAGTCATTCTTACCTATACCCAGAGTAAGATACGAGAAGACACGCGGTTACTGGCTGGATTACCAAGCCCCAGAAGAACATTGCGTCAAGAAAGTCAGTCCTTTCTTGGGCAATCTCGGCGTAGTGGTTAGGGCCAATGCCTATCGGCTGGCTTTGGGCGAAGAGGGGATGCGCCGGGTAAGTGAGATGGCCATCCTGAATGCTAATTATATGTTAGCTAAGATTATGCGTGAGGCTATAGATGAGCAAGGCCAGTCTTTGTTCCGGGTAATTTATGCCCCCGGGCAGTTGTGCATGCATGAATTTGTTATTTCCACGGAACGTTTTGGGCAAAAGCACGGGTTATCCGCGCTTGATTTTGCTAAGGGCCTGCTTGATTTTGACGTCTATGCCCCCACCGTAGGTTTTCCGATTATTATTCCTGAACACGGCAGCCACGCGATGATGATTGAACCGACCGAAAGCGCAACTCTGGAAGGCATGGATTTCTTCTGCGCTAAATTGATAGCTTTGGCAAAGGGGGCTTGGAAGAGCCCGGAATATTTGAGAGGCGCGCCTTATAAAACTCCTTGCCGGCGTATCGATATTCTTGCCGCGGATAAGAAATGCGATGCGCGCACCGCTAATATTGTAGAGCTGCTTTCAGAATTTACGCCTCTTTCCGGAGGAGAAGTAGTAGAAGAGGAAGCACCTCCTTCTGGATTCGCAATAAGAGGAGAGGTGACAGTAAAAGAGGGAGTAAATATCCCCGAAATACCCCAGCAAATTGACCCCGCAGGAGCTAAATTTATGCAAGAGGGAGAGTGGGTTTTTGATTTGGGTGGCGGATTCGCTCTTTGCGGAATAAGTCATTACACTGCGGCCATACTTAAAGAGCAGGGTATTGTATCCGTGGCCTTGCCTAAAATAGGCAGCCGGATCAAACAAGACGAAGAAACCGATGCCGGTATTGAACAAATGAAGGCCTCCAATGCCCTCTTTGCGCCAGTAAGCGGTGAAGTAGTTGCGGTTAACCCCTTACTTTTAGATGAGAAAAATTGTAATTTAGTCCTGGATGAGCCTTATGCTCGCGGCTGGTTATATATGGTCAAGATGGATAATCCCCAAGAGCTGAATAACAAAAACATTTTAGCAAATTGGCGTGACCCTGACTCCGCAGAGCCCCAAAATCCTCATCGTAGCCGGCCGGGGATGAGCAGGATTGAAACTATGGCTTTGGTGATGGCTATTGGTTTGCTTGCGCTGGCGGTAATTTATTGCTTATCTGGTCATCATTTTACTTTGGCAGGCAAATTACCTTTAGGATTATTCTTTGCCGGAATTTTGCCGGGGGTGTGGATTAGTACAGCTGATTTTACCAGGTATGCAGGATTTAATGCCCAGAATTTCCAGAGACGCATTCTGCCCATTCTGGAAGAACTAAATGCCGGTCGAGGATTAAACAGGGCTCAAGTTGAGCAAGTAAAAGCATTGGCAGCCCGTTTTGAACAGGTTGATACGATAAGGGCAAGGGTTGAGCAATCCAGCTTTAAGAGAAATCCTTGCGGTAGGGCTTCAAGGGAAATCGCTGAACAGATAAAAGATATTCTATATTATGAAATACATTCTTCTATTTTTAACCGAGACAACGATAGATTCCAGGGGTACGAACACCATACTTACCTGGTTATCTCTTTAGCCGGATATGATTTTATTTTAGATGCTGCCGGTGATTTATTGGAATTAGCCGAAGACGCAGGTATTATTTTAATTCCTCTGAGTCTCGTAAAAATATACCCTGAAATATTCTGGTCTTATTCAGATGAGTATGACGCTGTGCTTGAACAACAAGGAAAGAGAGAATTTGCGCTTAATAGGGACGGTTTGGATTTTGGCCAGGCCAGCGGCGGAATAGACGCAGGATTTGGTTTCTTCGGCAATCTCAAAGAGGAAGACTTGTGCTATTTGACCCAAGGAATAAAGGATAAAACTATCAAAATCAGGCGCTTAACTAAATACAATAGGCTCAAGATAGAAGTTGGAGGAAACTCGGTTATATTCTATGTGATAGAATCTTTTGCTTCCCGGGCCCCGCCGCCAGAAGGCCTGCCGGAAAGATATGCCTTTGGCATATATGATGGAGCTTGTTTAAAGGTTATCTTCTCGCCAGGCTTTCTTCTTCCGCTTATTTTAAAAATAAAAAAGAGATTTCTGCAACAATTTCAGCGCATCCTTAAATTTGTCTTAGAATATATTTCCCGCCATGAAGACAAAGAAGTAGTCCAGGAAAAATCCCATTGCCAGGCCGACCAAGAGACAAGAAACGAGTACCGAAAAAAACATCCAGAGGCCATTCAGATTATAGACGAGTTTTTGGCTGATCTGGCTTCAGCAAAGAAAAGACAAATCACGCAGTTTGCAAAAGAGGGTATATATAATAATCCCCAGAAACCGCCTTTTACCGGAGACGGTTTTGAAATAGAATTTGGTAGGCACGGATATGCCGGAATTGGAGGATTAGAAATTCCCCTGACCAAAATCGCCGCAGGCCATAAAGCCAGGGTGGAGAAGCCAATTTTTGAAAATGGCCAGTGGGTTCTTATAATTGATACAGGCCATCCCGCATACGGAAGAGTTAAATATTACTTTACCCCGGAGAAGGGATTAAGACAGTTAGCGCATTTTAAGAGAGCGCCTTGGCGTTTTTGGCCCAAATTGCCTGAAGGGACGAACTGGCCGGAATTTGCTAAAGGTTGTTGGTCCGATCCTGGAAAGCAAGACAAGCTTTTAGAAATCTTGGATTTCTTCCGCAGAGAAATGCGCAGACTATTTAAGCAAAGAAGAGGAGACCTTCTTCCTTATTCCTTTGGGCTGCCTGGATCGCGTTTTGACCAACTGCTGGTGGAGCGCGCGGAAATGATTTTCTCTGAATTAGGCGGCTGGCCAGCAGCCGTAGATATGCTTCTGGAGCGCGATTATCTATCTGATGTAGACAAGATTGCCCGGCGAAGAAGGGTTATTAGAGACAAAATACTTGAACTTGATGCTTTACGCTATTTGGATGTTGATGTAAATACAGTTACGCTTGATGAGTTACTAGATAAGGCGCCGCATATTTATGCCCGGCTTTTAGAGGCCTGTCCAGAGGCAGGAAAGATTTGGCCGAAAATTAGAAGTGTATTTCTTAGCCATCAATTAAGCCTTGAGCAATTTCCTAGCGGTTTACCGGTGGCGGTGTTTAGAGAGGCAGACCTGGCAGAAGATAGAGTTGATGATACAGCTTGCGAAGATGACAGTCTTATGCGGATGGAAAACGCGGAGCTTTTGGCTTGGGTTTTTGCTAAAGCCGGATTGACCTCAAAGAAAATAACGGTAGTTTGTCTGTTTGATGGTTTAGAAGAAAAACTTGACCGGATTGCTCCTCAGATAGGCGCCAGATTTGGATCACGAGTAGGGCAAATTAAGGATAAGGCCTGGATTAAGATTCGGCGGGCAGCGCAAAATATACAGAAACAAATAGACGGCGAGATTCCTTCCGATGCCCAACAATCTAGGCCCTTAAACCGTGATATTTTAGGCGGGCAAAATAGCCAGCAGAGAATAAGGGCGATAAAGAAGAAAATCCTTACTTTGGCACCAAAGCAGTCGATAAAAAGGCATGATATTGTGCGCATGATAGTAGAATATCCGGGTTTGGATGAAGAGGATTTAAGACAATTGGCTGCTGAGATAAATGTGGATACGCAGGTATGCGGGAAAATTGCTATCGCTGTTCAAGATGCGGTTAAGAACTTGACGTACTGGCTCTGTGGTGAGGAGATTAAAGAAATTAAACGGCCTTATTATAGTCTTGTTTGGGATGTTGGGCCCTATTTGGAGCAAGTAGGACTTACTCGTCCAATATGTCATCTCCACTTTTCAGTTTTAATGGATGTTTTAGACCATATATCACCCACTTTAGCACAGTTAAGAGAAAATGAGCGGTATAGGATTGAGGGTGATGCAACAAGTTTTAGAAATTTAATGCAAGAAATCTTTAACTGGGTTTTAAAGCATAATCATGCCCTTTTAGAGGAGACGCTGGGTTTAGAACATTCAGGTTACGTAGTTAAAGTACAAGAAATTATTAGTTATATGCTTAAGCCCAGAGAGGATAAAATAAGGGAATTTAACCAGGTTTTAGCAGCCATAAAGGCAAATAAAGACCCAGTAACTACAGAGCTATTGATAGAGGATATGGATAGGGCTTTGGCCATACTTGAAAGGGTACAGTACGTTGAATACCCAAATGAGCCTTCAACACTTACCTTGGCAGAGGCATATAGAGAGAAATTAAAGGTGGCAGCTTTATCCCTTCCAGGCGGGGCAGCAAGAGAGGCCAATCGGATTATTGATCAGACTAGAAAACAAATAGAAGAGGCAATTGCCAAAGAGAAGAAAGGTGAGTCAACGGTATTTGAGCTTTTTAAATTACATAAGGCATTCATAGCTACAGAAACGGGTATCTGTGTTTTACCTGGAGAGGTAGCAGAGAATTTAAGCGCAGCAGAGAGGGCAGATTTCCAGAAGAGGCGAAGAGAAATTATAAGATTATTAACCGATAGGTTTGAGGGAAGAAAAGAATTAGTCGGTAAAGGCCAAATAGAAGGGCTTGGGCCATTATCCAGCGAAGAGGCATTTGCCTATTTAACTAAGTATCAACTTCCGAAACTAAAAAGCATAGCAATAGAGGCGCTACAAGAAAAAAGTCTGAACGAATTACTTGCAGCCAGGGCTGAGATTGCCCATCCCAAATTGGCTTCCCGTTTGCGCGATAAAGATAAAGATGCATTTGCTCAGAAACAGAAAAGATATTTAGGGGAATTAGATACGCTGGCTCAACCGATAATTGCTGATTATTATGATGTGCCTATAAAAGAGCTCAAAGAAGCGCAGGAGAATCCCGAGAAAATTCTGACGGTGAAAGTGCTGACAATGGAGAGGAAAAAAACAAAGGATTGGCTTGGAAATTCTCATTGGGAATTTAAGTATTATGCAGTTGACTTTAAAGGAATATCAGGCAAGGTTACTTATGGTGAGGGGCCTCGGCGGCTGCATTATAAGGATGCAATCGGCAAAGAATTTCCTGCTGTATTGATTAGTTGTAATTGGGAAGGCATAATTCCTGAACCGGTCTTTTCCATACATAAAGCAGAAAGATTACAAGAGGAGAAAACCGGACAGGAAATTAAGGATGCTTGTGAAAAAGGGACAATAATTACTGTTAAAATTACTGCCATTAGCCGATTTAGTGACGGCAATCCCTCGGGATTTAAGGCTGAATACAAGGGTACCGTAAGAGGTTTTATTCACCATAGAGACACATCACCACAGATAAAAGAGCTTTTTATAAACCAGAATGAACAAGCCTTAGCTGAATTTATTGGCCAGGAAGTAGAAGTTGTAGTCACGCCGGTTAAGGATATTACTGACGAAGTTCGCTTCTCGATGCGACTCGATGTTAAGGTTATTATCGGCGCTACACTTGTAGATAAAACTGAACTTAATGCGCTCTGGAAGGAACTTGAACAGGCCTACAAGGCAGGGGAGTGCGTAACTGTGAAGATTTTTGAAATTGCCCATTTTGCAGACGGGGCTCCTTCTGGATTCCACGTATGTTATAAGGATAAAATAATAGGCTTTATTCATAGAAAAGATACAGGAATTCGTTTCATAGATGCAGATGAGAGCCAGTTGCAACAATATATTGGCCGTGAATATACAGTCAAAATCTTATCGCTGGGAAGAGCAGGCGGCGATGATACTCGTTTCTCTATGTAAAGCGGGACACAGGGACATGAAGCAAGTAGGCGTCCTTCTACGTTTACTCAAAGATGGGCACAAAGAGCAACTGAAAGAGAGTGGTGGCAGGAGGAGCCGCAAAAGGAAGTCTCTAGGACCACGACCCAAGATGAGCAGAGGCAACAGGCAAAGCAAGCCCATAAAGAAAGATTAAGGCAAGCTGCAGAAGAAAAAGAAGAAAGAGACAGAATAAGGGCCGAAGAGGAAGCTGAACGAAAGAAAACTGAGCAACAACGGCGGATGAGAGAATATAGAGAGAGGCAAGCAGGCGAGAATAAGAAACAGCAAGAGCAAGACAAAGGCCGGTCGCCGCCAAATTCCCGCAGAGGCAGCGTGATGCTTTTAACTCTAGTTGTATTGGTAGTATTGGCAATAGGGACGGTTCTCAACTTAATCGGGGACGGTTCTGCTCTTGCCCTGAGCACTTCGGCTACGCTCAGTGTAAACTCCGTCGAAGGGTTGTTCCGAGAACCGTCCCTGATATTACTGTTGACGTTAGCAATCGCGGTTAACTTTACTTTAGTGGCTGCGCATAAACATTGGTTTGCTAAGGTTACCACAGATAAACTTTCCGATTTGTGTGCGAAGAATGATATCCCTTTTGAAAAGGCCAAGATATTTACTTCTTGGAAGATGAGGGTTTTGGACATCGTTGGTGCGGCTTGTCTTTTGATTCCAACTTTAATTATCATCGCTGTCTTTGCGTTCCCGATTAAACTTACCTCTAAAGGGCCGGTTTTCTTTAAGCAGCCAAGAGTTGGATACAAAGGTAAGCCCATAGTAATTTGGAAATTAAGGACCATGGAGGGCGAGAAAGTAACCCGCGTAGGAAGATTTTTAAGACGCACTGGTTTTGATGAAGCGCCTCAGGTTTTCCACGTCCTAAGCGGGTCCATGTCTATCTATGGGATGCGACCCAGGCAGTTTAAGGAGTTAGATGAATATTATATAAGCACAGGAATACAAATAAGAAAACCGGGCTTTCTTAATCTTTATACAGGTAAAGTGGGACCAGGGATAGGTAACTTGCTAACTTCAGTAGAGTTAGAAGAGATTAGAGGATTAGATTTATATGAAATCAAAAATTTCTCCGTTGGGTTAATGATTAAGATTTTCGGATTAACTTCTCGGGCAATAATAAGTAATGTACTTACTCTGCTGGCATCTACTAAGCAGGAAATTAAGCCTGATAAAGATGGTTATGCCGTGCTTTGGAGCGGCGGAAAAGATAGCTGCCTTTCTTTGTTTAGGGCAATGCAACAGGGATATAAGATTTCTTGTCTTTTAAATTTTGTCCATAGGGATGACCAAGAGAAATACAAAGTGGAAAATTTAGATGGAGTAAGAGTTGAGTTACTTCAGCGTCAGGCCGATGCCTTAGGAATACCCCTGATATTGAAAAAAGCCAAGCACAACCGTTATGAAGTAGCCTTTAGGAATGCAATAGCAGAGCTAAAATCTTGGGGGTTAGAAGGGATTATTTCCGGACATACTTGCGAAGACTATTTACCCTTTGAGAGAAGAATTTGCAAAACCTTTGGCATGGAGATGATTACTCCGCTCATCGGCACAGAAAAGCCCCAAGAAATATTAACCGATTTGCTCAATTCTGGATTCCAGGCAGTGGTAATTAGTGCTCATGCAGCGCTGTTTGATAAGCGCTGGCTTGGCCATGAGGTAGATAGAGATTTCATAGAATATTTAAAGAGTAAAGATATTAATGTCTTAGGCGCGCACGGAGAATACCATACCTTTACCATTGATGGCCCTATTTTTAAGAAGAAAATAGAAATAATCCAGGCAGAAACTATTTCAATAAGCAATTATTGGTTTTTGGATATTCAGGATTATCATGAGGTAATAAAGGATAGTCACGGTCCCTGGTCGAGCCAAGGCCTGCATGGAGTAGGCGCGGTAGGGCCGATAGATACAAGCGAAAAGCCAGTGGTCGCGACAATTAACCGTCAAAACCACTCAGTAAACAAAGAGTTCGGCAATAAAGCCGTGCGTTTAGTCCATCTTTGGGAAATGAATATTGCGACGCCGCCAGCCAGCGCGATAATATTGAAACGGGATTTAACCCCGCAAGATAAAGGATTACTGAAGAGATTAATTTCTCCTATTGAGCGGGAAAGCAAATTGAAATTTGGAGAGGTAAAAAAGAAACCGCTTCTTTTGGCAGTAAGAAGCAGCCCGCAAGAGTCTCTTCCGGGAGCATACGAGACGGTTTTGAATGTGGGGCTAAATGCGCAAACAATCAAGGCATTAGCCAAGTATACCAACGAAGATTTTGCCTATGAAACTTATGTGCGATTTATACAAAGATACGCGCAGCTTATCTTTGGGTTATCTAAAGATGATGATAAGAATAAAGATTTCTTTACCTTAAGACCGAGAAGCCAAGAATCATGGAGAGAATTTAGCGCTCGCCTATTAGAGCGGCTGGCTCAAGATAACTATATTATACCGATAGACGCCCGCTTGCAGTTAATCACGGTGATAAATGCGGTGCGTAGGAGTATGCAGGCGGCTGCAGGGGGGGTGATTATTCAGCAGATGGTCTTTGGGAATTTAGGCGGGAATTCAATGAGCGGCGTATTTTTCACGCGGGACGTCCAGACAGGCGAAGATAAATTATACGGCAGTTTTAGAATGCAATCCCAAGGCGATGTTGTTGTAGGGGGAGGCAAGGCAGTCAATCTTGCACGGTTGAGAAGCTCAACGCTTAAGAAAGGGCTGCAAACGGTAAAGCGCAAATTGGAAGAATGTTACCATGAGGTGCAGGATGTTGAGTTTGTGGTAGAGCAAGGCAAGCTTTATCTTACGCAAACACGGGATGCAGTTATTACTAATCTTTCGGCACAGCTAAAAATTTGGCGGGAGATGATGCGTGAAGGAATCTTAAGCCCGATTGAACTGGCAAGCTTAGCACCTAATTTCTTAAGAAATAGACAGCAATTAAAGGCGGGCCGGGCTGACGACCTGAGTGGATTAAAGCCGATTGCTAAGGGTAAGCCAGTAAATGAAAGATTAGCTGCTGAAGGCATATTACGCAGTTACGGAAATAATTTTAAGCCGGTACCAAGAGAAAGAATTATTCTTTATCTTAAGAACTGCGGTGCTATTGATGCTGACTTGACCCAATTGATTTTGAATAGACAGGTTGTAGGATTACTTACTCGCTCTCGCAGCATGGTTTCTCATCTCGTCGTTCTTGCCAGGACGTTAAGGATAGCTATGCTTACCGGGATTACCGAGCGCGGCGCGCCGCTGGAATTTGGGGCAAAGGTTTTGTTAGATGAAAAAACAGGAAGTTTATACAAGGTTTGCGACCAGAAAAAACGCATCGCTTATCCGGCAAGCCCAAGAAGCGCTTTGCGCATAAATGTCCCGGCAATTCAAAAAGAGATGGAAAGTTTAGCTCGAGGTTTAACTTTACCAGAGCTAGCAAGATGGCACAATGATTATTTATCTTCGGCAATAGCCATATCTACCCAATGTCCTACCGACCCGCATTTTCTCTTAAAAGTAACCTTAGATAATTTGCGGGCGCATTTTCTGCACCAGATTTTCAAAAGAGAAGCAAAGCAAAAAGGGTGTACCATAATTCTCTTCAGGGAGTATATAGAGGAGGAGCCAAATAGTTTAAAACAGGTCACCCGTAAACAAATTCTGGCTAAAATAATCAGGAGGAAACAAATAAGGTTATTGCAACAAATCCACCCCGATTTGCGCATCACTGTTTCATACAAAACGTCTTTTCGGCCACTTCCCTCTTATCCTATACTGCATTTTTGGGAGGTTAGCGCATATATCCGCAGAAAGGCAAAGGTTATTTTTGAGAAGAGAATAGGCGGAAGATGTTCTGTTTACGATCATGAGGGTATTCAAAGGCAAAAAAGAGCAGTAGAGAGAATCAGAACGCAAGCAGAAAAAGTAGCTAAAGCAAACCCCGGCTCTACAGTTAATGTTTATGAAATAATCGAAGGCTTTCATGAAAACTTTAGAGGCAAAATGTTCCCGCGTTGGTACGTTAAGGTTCATCGGCCCTTAGGCTCAAGCCAGGCAAAAAAAATAGGGTGTCCCCACTCCCGTCAAGGCAAGGTGATGCTTTTGACCCTGGCCGTGGTGGCAGTGGCGGCGGTGTTAGGAGTATGTTTTGTTTCTACCAGTAGCGCAGGATTAACCTTCTTACACCGCGTAGGTGTAATGGGTTGGGTTGAGTTGGGTGTGATTGTTTCAGGAGTTGGGATTTTGGCTTGGTTGTGGCAGGATTTTGGCTGGTTTACCTCTTTCGTGGTTGGTCCTTCGCTTCGCTTGGGATTCCTATCCGAAGGATCCCGAGCGCAAGCGAGGGATGGGGCTCTGGCTCCTGCCGGGTTATTATATGCTAGCGGGGGAAACGGAAAAAGAGGGCAGGCAAAACAAAAAAATAGGCAGGACTCTAAACCTGTGCAGAGAAAAGGAAGCAAGCCGACACTGAATAATTTACAACGTATTGCTAAAATTCTTAATTCTATTATCCAAACCCGGCCAAAATTCCGCAATTTAGCAAAGGCCTTGAGTGAAAAGTTGAACAGGCTTCGTTCCGATGGAGTCAATTTCATTATTAAAGTTTGGCCTTATACAGCCACAAGTGAATTCTTCATGATGACTGAAGAGATGTTGGAAAGTGGCGCGGAACCCCTTATTATACACCGGTTGAAGACCTTTTCTATGCGGATTGAAGAAGCCCTGAAAGTATATAGGAAGGCACGACGTATACCGGGAACGAAAATTATACTGATAAAAGGTGGAAAACGTACCTTTGGGCTTGGGATACCTCAAGGAGCAGTTGACAAAATAAGTGCTGCTTTGAAATTAATAAGAGCGGTTTGGCCGGAACAATATGATGCAGCTCAGAAAGATACTATAGTAATAGAGTTAGCCACCAAGGGTAATTTCTTAGGAGAGGCAAGCGAACGAAGGCCGGGTTTGACTCGGCTTATTTGGCCATATCCAGAAACTATTATATGTTTAGCCGGCACACTCATACATGAAAATGCACATCATGAAGATAGTAGAACCTTCTCAGAAGAAAAACTCGTTAGAATTCATAATTTTAGAATCCCTATTTCTCAACGCTCTAATTATGCAAATGATGTTCCATATATCAATTTAACGGAACTCAATGCCTATTTAGCGGAAGCCGAGTTCTTTATTAAGCCTCAACTATTAAACCAGCCTGACCTGTGCAAGTATAAAAATAATGCCATGGAAGCAATGCAATCTCTACTTGGCACTTGCGATTACTTAATTAAACACAAGGTCTTCACTAAACAGGGCGTGGCAATGGTGCAGGCGCTTCGAGAGAAATATTATAGACTACTCCTGGGGACGCCCAAATCCCGCAGGGGCAATGTAATGATTTTAACTCTGGCGGCAGTGGCAGCGGTGGCGGTGTTGGGCGTATGGGCGCTTAATCACTGGCCGCAAATCAGTAGGTTTGTCCAGGCGCTGCAGGATTGGTCGGCGGCAATAGGTATAAGTGGCGGCCTGCCGCAGAGATTTTTAAGTAGTTTATGTCTTGCCAGTATCATACCTATAGTTATGCTAAGCCCTAAGAAAAAAAGTTTGCAAATGCTTAGGGTTAGAATTACCAGGATGGCACAATTCTCAGAGCGTCAAGACGGCATTGTGCAGATGATTTTAGGCCACTCAGGGTTAGAGCAAGGCGACCTTGTTGTTTTAGCTAAGGATTCAGAGCCCACGATAGCAAAATATGCAAAAGCAGCTTTGGCTGTTTCAACTACAGTTGAACCAACAAAACAGAGTTCGGGCGGAATTATTCCAAGTATACTTGGACGCAATACGATACAAGTTCGTATGTTAGATTTAAGCGATACTTTATGGGAAATTTTAGAGGAAATTCGGAAAACACCAAATTCAACTCCTATGCGCATTGGAGAATTAGGAGATAAATTGAGAATGTGTCCACAATATCGTAAAGTATCAAATAAATCAATTCGGCGTATCCTTAAAAAAGGCGGCCATCTTGCATCTCATCCTATATTAAAACGGCAAAAAAGAATGACAAAAAAAGAAAGAGTAGCCTTAAATGTCAAAATAGCCCAGGTTATAACCCAGCTAAAAGGCGAAAAGACTCTACTCGAACTTCTAAAAATAATGCAAGCACAGGTTGACTCTGGAATGACCTACGGACAGCTCGCACACTTTATCTTAAGAAGCGTGCGCTGTCCACAGCATCCGGATTTAAAGATAATTTCACAACGGCAACGGGAAAGAATGATAAAAGAAGAAAGAGCAGCCAAAGCCCAAGCAGAAAAAGTCGAACCCCCAAGAATCATAAAGCCCGTGGAGGCTACACCCGTGGAGAATAAACCGGAGGTAGTTAAACCCAAGGTATCTACACCCGTAGAGGTAAAAGTCGCTAAGGCCAAACCCAGCAAAACCAAAACAGAAAAGACTGTTGAGTTATTAGAGATTCTGGAGCGTTTCGTGGATGACTATTTGGACTCAGGGGCAATTGACTTACAATCGCCACGCAAGAGGATAACCTGTTTGACCATTGCCAAGGTTCTTTTGGGCATTTTTAAGGGAAGTCTTCGCAGTGAGAAAAAGATATTAGCCTTAGAACAACGTCTGCAATGGGCAAGCCATGAAATAATAAAACTATCCCCTATTTTAATGACCGAAGAAGGCCTGGCAAGCCGCATAGACGAGGTGAAAGATTACGCCATATCTCTTCCTCCGGGAAATAATAGTTATCTTGCTTTTCCTGATGAGCCATCTATAGAAGCTCCAGAGGCGTGGAAATTGTGGGTAGAGTTCAAGAGAAGGGAAAGGATGAACAAAGGCAAGAGAGGTATGATTCTACCTGAGGTTGCGGCAGGGGTTATGGGTTTAGGGTTGATAATACTGGGGGTTCATTTCTGGCCGCAAATCAGTGGGTTCATTCAGGCCGCGCATCATTGTCTGGTCTCCATTGGCACATGCTGCAGTCTGCCGGATGGGGTCAAGGGAGCTTCAATTTATTATCCTGCCTTAGTTTTTACTGGCTTTGCTGTTTTACTTAAGTTTAGAAGATATCTTTTGCAGCGAAGAATGGATACATTGCAGCAACAAGGGTATGAATGCATATCCATTAGCTCTTTAAGGCCGCGTAAAAGGAATTCTCCTGCTGAAAAAGACCAGGCTACGGCCGAGTTAAGGGCAGCTGAAAAATTAGCGCTTAAGATGTTGGATGAACATCAGCTTGCTAATGAAGTAAGGGTTAAGTTAATATCTGTTACGCATGAGTTAATATGCAATATGCAGGGTTATGGAAACGGCGGTGTATTTGGCTTAAGAATGGTTGAAGAACCCACTGGCAAAGCTGCCATTGAAGCCATAGGCTGGGACAATGGCCCGGGCATAGAGGATCCCGAGCAATTAAGGGAGAGAAGTTTTAGGTTAAATCCAGGAGGCATTGTTATCCTAAGCGACGGTTACACTACAGCCAGTGCTTCTGGAGGAATAGGATTCTTATATTTTAGTATAATGCCGGATGAATTTATGCTTGAGTCGCAAGGCAGGCGTTATGAAAGAAATAACGAAGGGCATTACAAATATAAAGGACCAAGCGCAATTAAAAAAGGCACCCGCATTAAGTTTACTATTAACACCAGCAGTACCGTTCCCCAAATTGTTCGGGAAGCTGCCCCAGAATTAAAGGGGAAACTGTCGCCTAGCGCTAAGAGAAAAGGCCACAGCCTCGTAATGACTGCGGCTGCTTATTTGGCGCTAGGGCTAGCCTTAACCTATTTTTGGCCTCAGGTAAGCAGTGTTTTAGCTTCACTCTGCGGCTGGTTTGCTGCCATCAGCGCAAGCGGCAGCCTGCCGGATGTTACTAGCGCAGTGGGCAAGACTTCTGCTGTTAATCTTGCACAATTAACATTGAAATCAATAGTAATCGTAATCATTTTAGGAATGTTTTTCAATGCGCTACAGTTGTATTCAGCGCATGTAAATTCGTCTAAACTTACCAAGGCTATCCCATGCGAAAAAGTAATCAATAAACCCTTACTGGTCAAAACCACCTTGCCTGAGAAAAAAACAAATATTGCAAAGAGAATCTGCAACATTTTTGCCTATGTTGTATTTGCTGCAACAATTAATTCGTTTACGCTAACGGGTATTTACTTTTATAAACGACCATTTTTCTTTGGTCATTCTGAGAGATTTATTCAATATTTAATTTTCTTCTTAGCATCTTTTTACTTATTTATATCTCTTGCTGGTTTATTTCCATTTTCTAATACCTTTGGCTTAACGCAACGTAAGGCAGAAAAAAGAATCATTGAAGAGGCAGACAATATAGTGCAAAAGGCTGTTCAAAGAAAAGACGCTGCATTGTTAAGGGCATTACAAAAAGTTAAAGGATTCGGCCTTTTAACTGCGAAATCCTATAGGTTCATATTGCAAAATGGAAAAGACAAAGTAGCAAAAAGAATACTTTTTACCCATGAGGTATTAATTTTTAGACAGTTATTAAGATATTTGATTATCAGAAGATCCTTAGGTTTTGCTTATGATGAAGCCACGCAATCAATACTCGAGCAGAAAAATACCCTCTTCTGGCGAATTTGGTTAAGGGCGCAATGGGAGATATATGCAAATTTTGAACTATTAAAAAGAAGCCGCTATTATCCCATTATGGTGCCGTATATCTTGCTGCATTCTTTGCTATTTAATGCAATGGCTGTTTTGGTGTTGATTCTCTTCGCTTTATTGGGATTCCATAAAGTTTTCCGTAAAACCGAACGAGGAATTTTCACCTCACAATTTAAAACATTCATTTGGTGCAGCGCACCACTTGTCTTGATGTTTAGCGCAGGATTAGTTCTCTATTTTAGCCCTCATTTAATAGACTTTATCCAAGCCCTGCGCCATTGGTGGGCTTCTATAGGTATAAGTGGCGGCCTGCCGCAGAGATTTTTAAGTAGCTTATGTCTTGCCAGCATCCTATCCACAGTTGTTATGCCCTCTAAATTAACCGTAACTCCTGAGGGCAATGAGATTAATACCCAAGAGATAGAGTTAGATAAATTAGAGCCGCTAACCTTAAGATATCATCCGGGTCATCTGGGGATGAGAAAAATCAGGACATACAACTTCCTACCCCAAAAGGCCTCCTGCAAACTGATAAGATGCACCGATGCCAGTGGTAACCCCATTGCCTATTTAGTTACTTATCCGGACAGAGACGGCAATATTTGCCTGCGCTACGGGATTCGTCAGGCCAATATCCCGGATGAATTTACTGCCTCCTTAATCTATCTTGAGCTCCATTTGAAAGGAGGCGTGACTCAAGATAAGAAATTTGACTCCCGCAATTTCCAGCACGCTCATCTGATGTGGGCAGGAGCGGTTTTTCAGCAGGAGTTACAACTTACCAGCGGCAATTATCAAGCAGCCTTTGAGAATACCAAAGAAAGGCTAAAGCCCTACGGAGAAATTTGCGAGTGGACCCTAAAAGATATCTTGAGAAGATTTGGCTATCCCACCCAGCCCTCTCTTAAAATATCGCAAAGGCCAGGCCACGCTTCCGGAAGAAGAAAGAGATTTCCGGCCGGGATTATTCTTACTGATGTGCCGCTGATTTTAAGTTCCCTGGTGGCAATGGCAATGCTTGCCCTGCCTCTGAGAAGAGAAATCTGTGTTTATCTGGCGGCAGCAGTTTTTGCTTTCCTGATCATCAGGCATTTTATTTCTAAAATTTTCCGGAAAGAGGCCGAGCCGGAATTAGAGGATGTAGGCGAGCCTTATATTCCGCCTTCTCTGAAGATATTTTCCCTATTTTCTGCGCCAGTGCGCCTGCATTGGTCAATGATATTTACCACGCTTTTAATCTGCTACCTTAAGCAAAATAGTTCTGTTTACGTTTTTATACCGGTTTATATCGGCCTTTTAGTCTCAACCGGAATACACGCCTTTGCCCATGTCTGGATGGCAAGGCGTAATCAGATTAAGAGCCCGTTAGTCCTGGTAACGCCGATCTGGGTGATGGAAAGCCATGAAGATAATATTATGGATCACCCTAAAAGAGCAAGGATAGCCTGGGCTGGGCCGATAGCCAGCGGTTGTTTAGCGCTTATACTTCTATTTCTTTATTCCACAGGTCAATTATTGGCCGATTATACAACTTGGGAACTTACTTATACCTTTAGGGTAGCGATGGCTATTCTGCATAGCCTTTTAAAGGTTAACATAGCTATTGCTCTAGTAAATGTCTTACCGGTTTATCCTACGGATGGCGGAGTAATTCTTCAGGAATATATCCGGAGAAAATGGGGAATAGAAAAAGCGGCCTCTTGGAGCAGGCGGCTGGGAACTTTGGGCAGCGTAGCATTTATGATCGCCGGAGTGGTATCAAGCTACTGGATTCTTTTGCCCATAGGCATTGCCCTGGCTTATCTTGGCCCCCAGGCCTTAAAGACAGAAGAGATAATTAGAGCGGTGGCCCTATCCCAAGGCTGCCTGCCTGCAGTGCAAATTAGAGAAGAAGCTACGCTGAGGGCATTACTGCCGGAAATACAGAAAAGGACAAGAAACTACGGCATTGCCTGGTTAGTAGAAAGAGGAAAGTATGCCTGGACTGAAGCAGAATTAACTTTATATGCTCCACATGACAAAGTAGGAGCCAGCTGGGGTGAATGTGGTGCAATTTCCGCATTAGTGGCCGATATGCTATATAAACAGAAAATTAGCGGTGCGCAAGTAGACATTACCTTAAAGGTTAGATTACACCTACGTCCGGTTGAAGATGGTAAAATTTCAGAGGTCATCAAAAATGAAGTTTCCGAGATGGCCCATGAGGTTATCTTAACCGATAACAACTTAGTTATAGATGCTACTGGCTGGAATCATACATTTGGCAATAATGCGCCTTACATTCTCTTTGAGCATTATCCGTTTCGCGCAGCCATAGAAGAATCTTGCCAAAATAATAAAGTAAGGACAATTGGTCCGCTGCAGAAAAAGCATTATTTCGGGGTAGGTTATGATGTTCATCCTCAGGTAGGAGAAATTACACGCACAATTTATCAACCCTTAGTTCTTCAAGCACTTGATCAAAGGCGTTGTATCTTTAGCCAGCTGGGTATGGGTTATTACAGAGATGAAGAAGGAAAGCCCAATTTACATTTTAGTCATACAGTCGAATATCTTATCTATAATCCAACCGAGAACATATATGATATTCCGCAGAGTTACGAGTCAGGTTTCGTATTTCCTCTAGATAGCTTATTTGCTTGTCAAAAGGAAATAAAAGAATTATGTAAGACCAAGGACCCCTATGTGATAGCAAAATTTCTTCAAGAAAAGATTGGCCAGGGTTATCTCGGTAGAGCCACTTTGCATAATAACTTAGAGGCCTTTCCTGATGTACCTTGCGCATTGCAGCAGCTGGAGCAAAGATGGAAAGACGAATTTTATTTACTTGGCGTATTTATGTCTAAAATACCCCATATTTCTTCCGAGGGGCTTATGCAGCTGTCAGAAAATAGGGACAGCGACCGTTTTCGCGATACTCCAAAGGATAAATCCCCAAGAAACAGTCATAAAAATAGCGGATTTTTGCTTTTGCCTGAGTGGTTTACCAGGCTTGGGGATAAGATGCGGCAGGGGTTGAAGTGGGCGACCTCTTCGTGGTTGGTGGGAGTTCTCTCTGCCGCAACTGCTTTTGATGTAGTCAGATATGCACATTCAGGTCGCGATCGGCCTAGTCGCTATAAACAAGGAAAAGAGAAACATTTCAATAATGCTGGGCGTAGAAAAAAACAAAGGTATCTATACGGCCGAAAAGGCGCAGCATCTCAAGGCGCGGGTACCGGCGGGTTTGAGAGCGCCAGGATTGAATCAATCACGCCATCAGGCCCGCAAGAACTTAAAAT